>Ga0209344_10005476_pt1 | contig 10950 bp, 9 predicted proteins | sample Cruoilmetagenom6_FD_187293 | JGI IMG/M metagenome (GOLD analysis project Ga0209344, IMG submission 187293) | Oil polluted marine microbial communities from Coal Oil Point, Santa Barbara, California, USA - Santa Barbara Oil Seep Sample 6 (SPAdes)... | ecosystem: Environmental > Aquatic > Marine >...
TTAAAACTCGTTTTAAAATCGAATAAATTTTCTTTTGAGTTAGAAGGGGCGAGTCGCAGAGCGAGTCAGCAAGTGCGAAATATTTCTAATGAATTCAACACGGAAACTTCTTCAGAAAATAAATATGTAGCTCGAATAAATTATAAAATCTCAGATCAATTTGTGATCACCTATGATTTTGGCAAAGATTTTTCGGTCTTAGGTGAAGCATCTGGCACACTGATTTCGCAATTTGCTTTAAACTATGCCTTAGGAACTTTTAAAGCAAAGAATCTTGAATATTCACCGAACAAACGCAATCCATGAGAAATATATTTATTGTTGTTTCAGCTGTTTTACTTTTAGGTATTTTAGGTTTTACCATCTATAAAATCGCTCGATTTTTACGTAAAAAACTCGACGTCGTCCTGGTCGATTTTGCTGTTGGTTTTTTAGGCGCAGCCTTGGTTTTTGAAAGTGGTTTTAGAAAATTATTTCAATTTCTTAGTTCAGCGTTTAATGCAACTTATGATCTATTTGCCTCTTCAGAAGCGTATCAAACAATCAAAATTGAAAATTTTGTGAGTGATTTTGTGAGTAACGAAGGCCTTCTAAAAGTACTGCTGCTCATCACTTTTATTCTCTTAGGAAGTTATATATCCTCCTTAATTCGAATCAAATATCATATTGGAGGTAAAGACAAGAACATAGATGACCAAGTCTATGAAAAACGCGATGTCTTGCTTAAAAACATTGTGACATCCATCATTGTTATTCTCTCCATCTACTTGTGTATTTCTGCCTTGATCGCTGTAAGTTATTTCAATGACTCAAAATTAGCAAAAGATGATGTAGTGGAAACCCTTCATGCAGAATTTGAGAAATACAGAGCATCTGACGAGCTTAAGAAAACCTATTATCTAACGACCATTGAGAATATTCAGCATGAAATTGAAAAAGACACACTGTTCAAAGAAAAATTAGGTCTTTCTATTTATACACAGAATGTGATCAATAACATTGAACAACAATATGATCGCTTGGAACAAGAGCAGAATAATGCGCTTAATTTTCTTGATGAAGTCAATCAAAAAAAAGTAAGCAATGATTATAAATTGAACTATCGAAATGAAATTATTACTTGGTATTACAATTTCAGAAATAACTGGAAAAATTATGTAAACAACGATTTTCAAAGTTACTTGATAATAACTAATAAGTGGATACAATTGGAACAAGCCAAAACGGACACTAACTATTTTAGTGATCAATTGCAGATGAATTACAACTATCCCTTATTGAAGGAGTTTGACCGTGAAAATAAGTTTGTTAAAAAAGATGTCTTCAATTTTATTGCTGGATGGCTAGTCTCCAGCATGTCCTATCAATTTATAATCATCGCGGGGCTCATTGGTTTCGGATTTTTAGGCGCAGCAGTTTCCACGCTAATTCGTGAACGAAAAGATGAAGAAGAAGATCCCGAATTATTACTTACCGATCTGCTTGGCGTTATTATTCGAGGTTTTACGGCGGCGTTGATCATCTTTCTTGCCGTAAAAGGCGGCTTATCGGTATTGGTTCGCGACGCGGTTGAATTAAATGCCTACGCACTCTTCTTTACTTGTTTTGCCTCGGCCGTTTATAGTGAAAATGCGTGGGCGTGGGCGAAGAAAAAACTAATCACTGATCTCGATAGTTACAACGAACCAAAAAATAGTGAAAAAGACAACGCTATACAGCGTAAAAAATCATTAGACCCTACAACGGCTTTTAATCGGATCGATCAAAAAATGCCACAACACAGCGCGACAGATTTAAAAGAAAAGGCGACATCTATTTTTGAGAAGATTGATAAAAAGATGAAGTAACCAAAGAGCATAAAAAAAGCCGCTAGTGTATGTAGCGGCTTTTATCTTCTAACTATTTCTGATACTTATAAATAGTTTATTATCGAGCTATGCCTTACTTCCCAAAAGAAGCAGCTCGTTGCAAAGCACTTCGGTGGTATACTTTTTTTGACCATCCTTGTCTTCCCAAGAGCGATTTGTCAGTTTGCCCTCGATCGCGATTTCTTGTCCTTTACTCACATAATTTTCAACGACATTGACAAGGCCGCCTTTTACAACAACGTTATGCCAATACGCGCGTTCAACTTTCTTTCCATCTTTATCTTTATAGCTATCATCGGTAGCCATAGAGAATTTCGCTAATTTGTTCCCATCGGAGAAGGTTACAATTTCTGGGTCTTGACCCAATCTTCCAATCAACTGTACTTTGTTTCTAAGTGCGTTCATAATTTTAAATTTTAATGTCTGCCCGAAAGCAGACGGGTTTAACAGTTAAGGTTATATCAAGCCACTCTGACTTGACACTGCAAACATAAAACCTAATAGAAACGCGAGTCGGTTACTAACTACTTACTTTCGTTTATAGTCGTTTACAAACGTTTGTTGTTGACTAACAATCAAAAACATAGGGTAACTATATATCACTTTACACCGATTAGTAAAGTTTTATTCCGCGATTTGAAACATCGCTTTTTTTGAAGTACGTAAGTTGTCTAATCTATGATTGTATCTCTAATAAATAGAGCGTGCAGAGCATAAGCTATCGCCGACCTGTTAGGTCAAATTAAATTCTTACTTGTATATGAACGTTTCGGGTTTCTGTAGAGGTCTGTCACATATCAACTACAATACGCCCAATGTTATTTCTTTTTAAAATTCTTAGGGTCTGTATTTACCGCTTTGAATAACTTTTTATTAAAATTTGACAATACAGGCTTTTCGTGTGGCTCCAATGTCTTAGCTTCTTCAAAAGACATTTCTTGTTGACCATATTTTTTATTCCATAATTTCTCAAATTGTCTCCAATTATCGGAAACATTCATTAGGGTTATAACGCTTGTAAGTTGCTTTCGTAGGGCCTCGACACCTTCTTTTTCGGTTAAGTGTTGAAACATCTTATGTTTTAGCCTACCATCTTCGCCTCTTTCTGTTCTTTTAACCAACACATCAAGTATTCCTTTAGGCATGGCCCCATAAACATATCTTTTGGTCCACTTGCCAATTACAGATGGTCTTTCACCATATTTTATTTGTCTAACAGTATATGGCCATCCATTAAGCCTAAAGATTTCCCTATAAAATTCATTAGGAAACTGTTTGTGGTACGGCTGTAACTCTTCTGCAATAAATCGCTTGTGTATTTCTTGAAGCGCATCCTGTTCTCTTTCATACTGATAACCAGTTGCTTCATCTACAAGGGCAATAATACCAACCTTAGCAAAGGACCTCATAAGTATTTCGCATTGGTCAGCAATAATCTGCTGTCTTGCTGATAATGTCATGTTATTTCTTGCTTCAAGAAAAGCATCGCATAGGTCCACAAGTATAGTTGCCTCGTAACCATTAATTTTTGAACTACCCCTGTAACACTCTATTGGCTCATAGTGGCCCTCTTCCTTTCCTTTAAAAATATAGTCTTTCAGCGACTTTTGGCCTAAATATCGCTGTAATCTGGCCCCCGATGTTTGCTTGCCATCTTCAGCTTCATCAACCATTTTTAAAGCGCGTTGCATTTCTCTACCAGACAACACTCTTGTGCCGTCTTTTAATACGTAACAGTTAATAACTGAATCGCTTAGCACAAGTTCTCCCTCATACCATATTTCATTTTTCTTATCCATTTATTAATTGCTTATAAGTTATTCTGTTTTCTATATTTGTCAAAAGCAAATTAAATCTATTCGCTTCGGTTGCAGTACGTGAGTTGTAACGAAATACAAACTCGTCAACGTACAGTTGTAAATGCTTTTTAGATGTAAAGTGATATACACCAAATATACCTCTTTTTAGGATTGACCAAAACCCCTCAATAGTGTTTGTATGAACACGACCATTAACATATTGTCTTTGGCTGTGCTTTACAGTATGGTGGTCGTAGATACGCTCTAAAGACTTATAAGAAGTGTACTCATCTGTATATAAAGTAGCACCCTCTTTTACTGTTTTAATGATCTCGGCAGATAGTGTTTCTGTAGTTGTGTTAGGTATCTTCTTAGCAGCTAACTTACCATCTCTTTGAATCATTCCAAGTACAGGCGCTTTGTCGTCAGTAGTTCCGTGTGTCTTTTTATTAGCATGGCGGTTTTTGTCTTACCACCTACAAAAGTTTCGTCCGCTTCGATCTCGCCCTCTAATTGGTCATTGTCCAAACCAAAACATTGGCGAATACGACCTAACATGAACCATGCAGATTTTTGAGTAATATCTAAGTCGCGCCCTAATTGAAGTGAAGAAATTCCTTTTTTATGACCCGTTACCAACCAAATAGCAAGAAACCATTTTTGTAATGGTAATTTAGTGTTGTCAAAGATCGTGTTAGTTTTTACGTTGAAGTACTTTCCTGTTTCCTTACACTTGTACTTATTGCCTTTGCAGTTATATACTTTAGAATCAGCATCAAAAGGACTTACTACGTCTCCATCCCATCGAATAGCCTCTAAGTGGTCAATACATGATTGCTCGTCTGGGAACGCTTGGATTAATTCTAAAATCGATTTGAAGTCCTTGTTAATCATAGTGTATCAATTAGTACACTACAAATATAAGTAGTTAATTACACTTACACAAGTGTTTAGTGTAATTTACACCTAATTGTTTTCTATCCAATTATAAAGGTAGTGTAAGTCTTTATTAATATTTGATAAGCAAGTTTTTAAGTGTAGTGCGGGAATATCTTTGTAAGGGGCTCTAAAAGTGAAAGGGCGAACATCCTTTTTTTTCCATATTTCATGTCTGTTGTTTCTTTGCTTCTCGAAACCGTGGGCTTTTAAGAATTTAATCCAATCCTTTTTCTTAACAGGTCTATTGTTCCCCAAATTTAAACTGTTTGTAGGCGCTTAGACTTAACTGAATTTGGATCGTCAAAGTTTTGAAGAAGACCTTCTTTGTCAACAAAAGTATTAGAATACTTGCGTTTAAAATACCTGTTTTTAGCCCATCCCATTTTTCGTAACTCTACTTGACGTCTAGCATCTGTTAAGCTAAAAAGATATTTTAAAAAAATATCAACATTCATTTTTAAGTCGTCAACACTCTCTTCTTCTGTTAATCCATATCCAGAAGTGTTTATGGATGGCATTATACTGACCCAATATTCTCCAGATATACCGCTATACATATTCAATGTGCCTCTTAAACGATTTGCAGAAATAACAATGTTCTCTGTTTCAGAGGACTTGTCACTCTCCTTAAAAGTCATTTTTCCCATAGTTACAGTAAATATACTGCAAACTAAGTGCCAAATGCAAACTTTTAACTTTGTTAATGTTTTCATCTAGTGTAAAGTTTTATTCCGCGATTTGAAACATCGCTTTTTTTGAAGTACGTAAGTTGTCTAATCTATGATTGTATCTCTAATAAATAGAGCGTGCAGAGCATAAGCTATCGCCGACCTGTTAGGTCAAATTAAATTCTTACTTGTATATGAACGTTTCGGGTTTCTGTAGAGGTCTGTCACATATCAACTACAATACGCCCAATGTTATTTCTTTTTAAAATTCTTAGGGTCTGTATTTACCGCTTTGAATAACTTTTTATTAAAATTTGACAATACAGGCTTTTCGTGTGGCTCCAATGTCTTAGCTTCTTCAAAAGACATTTCTTGTTGACCATATTTTTTATTCCATAATTTCTCAAATTGTCTCCAATTATCGGAAACATTCATTAGGGTTATAACGCTTGTAAGTTGCTTTCGTAGGGCCTCGACACCTTCTTTTTCGGTTAAGTGTTGAAACATCTTATGTTTTAGCCTACCATCTTCGCCTCTTTCTGTTCTTTTAACCAACACATCAAGTATTCCTTTAGGCATGGCCCCATAAACATATCTTTTGGTCCACTTGCCAATTACAGATGGTCTTTCACCATATTTTATTTGTCTAACAGTATATGGCCATCCATTAAGCCTAAAGATTTCCCTATAAAATTCATTAGGAAACTGTTTGTGGTACGGCTGTAACTCTTCTGCAATAAATCGCTTGTGTATTTCTTGAAGCGCATCCTGTTCTCTTTCATACTGATAACCAGTTGCTTCATCTACAAGGGCAATAATACCAACCTTAGCAAAGGACCTCATAAGTATTTCGCATTGGTCAGCAATAATCTGCTGTCTTGCTGATAATGTCATGTTATTTCTTGCTTCAAGAAAAGCATCGCATAGGTCCACAAGTATAGTTGCCTCGTAACCATTAATTTTTGAACTACCCCTGTAACACTCTATTGGCTCATAGTGGCCCTCTTCCTTTCCTTTAAAAATATAGTCTTTCAGCGACTTTTGGCCTAAATATCGCTGTAATCTGGCCCCCGATGTTTGCTTGCCATCTTCAGCTTCATCAACCATTTTTAAAGCGCGTTGCATTTCTCTACCAGACAACACTCTTGTGCCGTCTTTTAATACGTAACAGTTAATAACTGAATCGCTTAGCACAAGTTCTCCCTCATACCATATTTCATTTTTCTTATCCATTTATTAATTGCTTATAAGTTATTCTGTTTTCTATATTTGTCAAAAGCAAATTAAATCTATTCGCTTCGGTTGCAGTACGTGAGTTGTAACGAAATACAAACTCGTCAACGTACAGTTGTAAATGCTTTTTAGATGTAAAGTGATATACACCAAATATACCTCTTTTTAGGATTGACCAAAACCCCTCAATAGTGTTTGTATGAACACGACCATTAACATATTGTCTTTGGCTGTGCTTTACAGTATGGTGGTCGTAGATACGCTCTAAAGACTTATAAGAAGTGTACTCATCTGTATATAAAGTAGCACCCTCTTTTACTGTTTTAATGATCTCGGCAGATAGTGTTTCTGTAGTTGTGTTAGGTATCTTCTTAGCAGCTAACTTACCATCTCTTTGAATCATTCCAAGTACAGGCGCTTTGTCGTCAGTAGTTCCGTGTGTCTTTTTATTAGCATGGCGGTTTTTGTCTTACCACCTACAAAAGTTTCGTCCGCTTCGATCTCGCCCTCTAATTGGTCATTGTCCAAACCAAAACATTGGCGAATACGACCTAACATGAACCATGCAGATTTTTGAGTAATATCTAAGTCGCGCCCTAATTGAAGTGAAGAAATTCCTTTTTTATGACCCGTTACCAACCAAATAGCAAGAAACCATTTTTGTAATGGTAATTTAGTGTTGTCAAAGATCGTGTTAGTTTTTACGTTGAAGTACTTTCCTGTTTCCTTACACTTGTACTTATTGCCTTTGCAGTTATATACTTTAGAATCAGCATCAAAAGGACTTACTACGTCTCCATCCCATCGAATAGCCTCTAAGTGGTCAATACATGATTGCTCGTCTGGGAACGCTTGGATTAATTCTAAAATCGATTTGAAGTCCTTGTTAATCATAGTGTATCAATTAGTACACTACAAATATAAGTAGTTAATTACACTTACACAAGTGTTTAGTGTAATTTACACCTAATTGTTTTCTATCCAATTATAAAGGTAGTGTAAGTCTTTATTAATATTTGATAAGCAAGTTTTTAAGTGTAGTGCGGGAATATCTTTGTAAGGGGCTCTAAAAGTGAAAGGGCGAACATCCTTTTTTTTCCATATTTCATGTCTGTTGTTTCTTTGCTTCTCGAAACCGTGGGCTTTTAAGAATTTAATCCAATCCTTTTTCTTAACAGGTCTATTGTTCCCCAAATTTAAACTGTTTGTAGGCGCTTAGACTTAACTGAATTTGGATCGTCAAAGTTTTGAAGAAGACCTTCTTTGTCAACAAAAGTATTAGAATACTTGCGTTTAAAATACCTGTTTTTAGCCCATCCCATTTTTCGTAACTCTACTTGACGTCTAGCATCTGTTAAGCTAAAAAGATATTTTAAAAAAATATCAACATTCATTTTTAAGTCGTCAACACTCTCTTCTTCTGTTAATCCATATCCAGAAGTGTTTATGGATGGCATTATACTGACCCAATATTCTCCAGATATACCGCTATACATATTCAATGTGCCTCTTAAACGATTTGCAGAAATAACAATGTTCTCTGTTTCAGAGGACTTGTCACTCTCCTTAAAAGTCATTTTTCCCATAGTTACAGTAAATATACTGCAAACTAAGTGCCAAATGCAAACTTTTAACTTTGTTAATGTTTTCATCTAGTGTAAAGTGCTATATAGTTACCAAACATAGGGACTTATATACGTGCTACCACAAGAGAGGGTAGATTTTCTTTGATAATCCGTGGGAAGATTTTTTTGGAGAATAAAGCATTGAACCTCATAGCGATGTATTACTATGACCTAATGGCAACGGTTACTCCGTTAAGGTTTTACTTATAGGCATGAGCCTGTATTAGAATGATCGTTTTACGCTTGGCAATGATATGTCACGTCGTACCCTGCCATACGCTCATAAACGAGGCGCAATATTATTTAGCTTCCTTTTCCTTTGGTTTAGGAATAGAAACCTTTAAAACATCTTTTTTCATATTTTAAAGATAATTATTTAACTAAAACTTTAACTAATAAGGATGTAATAAATTAGCTTAATAAGCGTCTTACTAGTATACTATGATAGATTTATACTATGGTTGGTCTAGACCCCACTATAAGAAATATTTATAATTATCATAATAACAAATAAGATAAATCTACTAATAAGGTGGTTGCTGTTTTGTACAGTACAGCTATTTTTGCAGAGTTATTAACATTTTAAATAACAAAATTATGGCAATAGCTATTAAATCAATACCAGTACTTTCTAGAGAAGCGGCATCGAATTTTGAAAAACAAGTAGATGCAAATACCGCTAAGAGATCCTCTATTGATTTTTCTAAAGAGGCTTCCATCACTGAAAAAATTTTAGCAAAAGCTAAACTATAACGTAATTTTTTCAATTTGGGGTTTCTTTCTGAAAATTGCATATTCTCCCCATTAGACGATACAATACTAGAAACATGTAACGCATTTGATTGCAATCATGGCGATTTAAACGATTTTTTCGCAAATGATGCGGTCAATTATTCTACGCAACTACTTGGCAAGTCTTACTGTTTTATACTAGAAGACGATCCAGCACAAATAGTGTGCGCCTTCACAGTTTCTAATGACAGTATTAAAACTAAAGACCTTCCTAACGCTAGATCAAAAAAAGTTACGAAAGAAATACCTCGTCAAAAGCGAATGAGAAGCTATCCTTCGGTATTGATTGGAAGGCTCGGAGTAAATACAGATTATAGAATTGTCCCTGGTCAAACTAAAACAACAGGTGATCAATTAATGGATTTTATAAAGTCTTGGTTTATAAACAAAAAGAATAAAACAGGATGCCGGTTTATTGTTGTAGACTCTTATAATGAAGGTAAAGCATTAAATTATTATAATAGGAACGGCTTCGTTCCATTGTTCTCTACAGAAGATCAAGAAAAAAGCTTTACAGGACTAGCCGAAGATGATGAATTAACAACAAGAATGTTATTCTTTGACTTAATCCTATTACTGATTAGTTAGAAATAAATGTTTTATAACTTAACACGCTTTCGCTCTGCTCTAAGAATAACTCAAAACGCTGTTGACTTGTTAAAACTCTAGTATTATAACGGTTCGCATACTCGTCTAAATAACGCTCTAAATGCTTTTCGCTTACATGGTGTATATTCCGTTAATACCTCGCTTTAATTGGCTCCAAAAGTTCTCAATAGTGTTTGTATGGCAGTTGCCTACTACATACTGACTGGCTGAATGTACAACCGTCTTATGCGTGTATGTTTTACCAACTGAATGATAAATACGGCTTTCGTCGGTGTGAACTTCCGAGCCTTGCTCTATATGCTTTTCTATGAGTGGTAAAATTTCTTTATTGGTAGCACGTGATACGTGTCTAACAACGATGTCCCCACCACGCTCAACAAAGCCTACAGCCATTTTTTTCGGTTGATATGGTGTTCCGTCATTATTTAAAGACGGGTTACTATTAGAACGTTGCTTTTCAAAGTGTGAGTTTCTATCGGAAGAACATTTTTATTCTTACAACACAATCGTAAGAAAGAAAGAATACCCTGTGACCTATAAAAATGAACTTAAAGCTTACTAGAAAGTGACTAGCGGTATACTTGTAACTAACTAAAAATATGCTAAAAAAGCAATAAAAATAGTAGTAAATGGTAGTAATATGACTTTATTTGCATCAACGTACCACTCCCGCCTCTTAACAATGCGTATTAGGAGTGGTGTTTTATTTTATAGCTATTGGATATTTATAAAAAACCAACTCTAACCTATTATGAGCAACTAAAGAAACTACAGTCAAGGGGCTTAATCGTTGAAAACGAACAAAAAGCCTTACATCTTTTAGAGAATCTTAATTACTACCGACTTAGTGCTTATTTATATCCAATGCTTACCCCCGATAAGGCAGCACGTGAATTCAAACCCAACAGCACGTTTGAAGCTGCATTTAAAATGTATTGTTTTGACAGAGAGTTAAGACTACTTCTCTTAGGAGACATTGAAAAGATTGAGGTTTCGTTTCGCGCGAAACTTACGTATGTCTTTTCTCATAAATATGATGCATTCTGGTACACTTATGATAAGTTGTTTAAAAACTCTAAAACACATCAAAATAGCTTAGAATCAATAAGCAAAAGCCTAACAGACAGCACAGAGGACTTTGCTTTAAAATTCAAAAAAAAATATCTGAACCATCATTTGCCAAGTTGGATGGCTTTTGAGATAGTTACTTTTACTCATTTATCAAAAATATTCGAAAACGCAAAAGACACAGCGGCAAAAGCAGACGTTTCAGAATCTTTTGGCTTGCCATATCAATTATTTGAGAACTGGATACACATGCTTACCTACACAAGAAATATGTGTGCTCACCATTCAAGATTTTGGAATAGAGATTTTTCAATTAAGGTGTTAAAGTCCAATAAACCTTTAAATCATA
>Ga0209344_10005479_pt1 | contig 10946 bp, 10 predicted proteins | sample Cruoilmetagenom6_FD_187293 | JGI IMG/M metagenome (GOLD analysis project Ga0209344, IMG submission 187293) | Oil polluted marine microbial communities from Coal Oil Point, Santa Barbara, California, USA - Santa Barbara Oil Seep Sample 6 (SPAdes)... | ecosystem: Environmental > Aquatic > Marine...
GGCAACAACCCCGGCACCTGGCGAAACGCCAGCGATGACCGGGCTAAAGCTTGCCCGCGATGGGGCACCGGTAATTACCCTGCATGACACGGACTATGGCTTTGTTTATGGGTCGCGGCGCGATCTTGATGACTCTTACTACTGGCGCATTTCGCAATGGATGCTGCCAATGTGGAGCGCGATCCCACCACCAATAGATGATTTTGTCGGCAACGGCCGCGCCTGGGTTCCAATCGATGATTCCCACACGATGGCGTTTTGTTATCGCTACAGAACGGACCGGCCCTTTAAGCAGTCAGAAGTCGACATGTTGGATTCGGGCATGCTTTTTCCGCCTCGAACCGAACGCCGCCCCTATGTATTGCCGCATGGGTATAAGATCGACGCCTATGTGCCGACGGCATCCTTTGAAAATGATTATTTCATCGATCGCGAGCGTCAAAAGACCAAAAACTTCACCGGGATTTGGGGTGTGAACGAACAGGACAGGTCGCTGCAGGAAGCGATGCCCAATATGCCCGGCCATCCGCCTGGCATTGTCGACAGATCAACGGAGTTTCTGGTCAAATCGGATTTGCCAACAATGTCGGCCCGCCGGATACTTACACGCCTCTGCAAGCAACTTGAGCAGGGGCAGGAACCTACAAAAGCCCTCGAAAGCACTCAGTATGGGGTGCGTGCCATCAGTATCATTTCCGACATCGAGGAGTTCGATGATTTTCTGAAGGAATACGGGAATATGGGTTTTGCAGAGGTCCCTTCGGGCAAGGATTCTGAAACGTAGCGACGATAGCGAACAGGCCCCGGAAAGCCTGCCCATTGCCGAGGCTTTCGGTGGGGCAGACCCGGGTTAAGGGTTGGAAATTCAGATGAATGCAGCACCACTTCGTGTTGGGATAGTTGGGCTTGGTTTGGCCGGCGCGGGCATGGTTCGCGCCTTGGTCAGCCATCCCAATTGCGTCCTTGCCGGCGCCGCCGAGCCGCATGATCTGTTGCGTCAGCGTTTTTCGGATGATTTTGATTGTCCGGTCTTTGCCGACATCAAAGACCTTGTCGCCAGGGACGACATAGACGCCATCTATCTTGCGACCCCGCATCAGTTTCACAAAGACCATGCTGTTTTGGCCGCCAGACATGGCAAACACATCATCGTGGAAAAGCCGATGGCCTTAACCGTCGCTGATTGCGAACAGATGATTGAAGCTGCTGAGCAGAATGGCGTGGCGCTTGTCGTTGGCCATACCCACGCTTTTGATCCGATTGTTGAAACCATGGCCAGTATCCTCGCCAGCGAAGGGCTGGGTCGATTGTCGATGATTACAATGATGAACTATACCAATTTTCTGTATCGTCCGCGCCGCCCGGAAGAATTGGACAGCGCGCGAGGCGGTGGAATCTTGTTTAACCAAGTGCCACATCAAGTTGATATTGCACGATTTCTTGCGCGATCGCCTGTCGCGACTGTCAGGGCGCATACGACCGCTCACGATAATGCACGGCCAACCGAAGGGTCTTGCACGGCCCTTTTGGGGTTTGAAAACGGGGTGGCCGCAAGTCTGGTCTATAGCGGATACGACTATTTCGACAGCGACGAGTTATGCGATTGGGTTGCCGAAAACGGCCAGCCAAAACAGCCCGGCCATGGCGACGCACGTCGGGCATTGTCTGAACTGGGCGGCTCGGATGAAGAAAGCCGGACCCGCAGCACATCTTATGGTTACGGCGGCAATCGGCGGCGCGTTCCGGCGGAAGGTGCGCAAACCGGGCAGCCACATTTTGGTGTCTTAGTTGTAAGCTGTGAAAAGGGCGATATGCGTCCCTATCGGGATGGCGTTTTGCTTTATGACAGCGCTGGGGCCCACGAAATCCCTTTGGCGCCAAGTGATGGAACCTTTGGGCGACACGAAGTTCTAAGCGAACTTTGGACGGCCGTGCAAACCAAAAATCCCGCCGCGCGGGACGGGCATTTTGGCAAAGACACCGTGGCCGCGTGCCTGGCTATTCAGGCTTCGGCGAATGAAAATCGCGAAATTCAGATCGCCCAAATACCCAAGAGCATTTCATGACGGGAACCACGCAAAATCCGGACGTAAACCCGGCAACTGGCCGCGAAGCCCACCTGCAACTTCGGCTACAGTCCGTCACTTATCTTGCCAAACAAACCAGTTTGTTTGAATTCCGCTCGCCCAAGGGTGAAAACCTGCCTTCATACGCACCGGGCGCCCATATTGATTTACATCTACCCGGTGATCTGGTCCGAAGCTATTCGCTGATCGGCGACGCAAATCTGGCAGATCGCTACCTTGTGGCTGTAAAAGAGGAGCCGGATGGGCGAGGCGGTTCTCGGCTGTTGCATGAAGGTTTTAAGGTTGGTCAGACACTTGATGTCGCGCACCCAAGGAACAATTTTCCATTGGATGAGACTGCAGATCATTCGGTTCTGTTTGCCGGTGGCATCGGCATTTCACCGATCTATGCGATGATCTGCCGCCTTCAGGCGCTCGGAAAATCTTGGGAACTGCACTATGCCACGCGGTCGCGTGAGTATGCGGTTTATCTGGACCAGCTGAGCGAATTTGGCGCTGCAGTTACTTTGTATTTTGACGACGAGGTGCCAGGCAATTCCGGCGCACCAGCACTGGATATTTCCAAAGCTCTGGAAACGGCGCCTGGCAATGCGCAGGTCTACTGTTGCGGTCCGTTGCCAATGTTAAATGCCTTTGAGGCAGCAACAGAAAATCTGGCGGACGAAAATATTCACACCGAATATTTTTCCTCGGATCAGGAAGCGGCGACAGAAGGCGGGATCGAACTTGTTCTTCAACAATCGGGTAAAACCGTTTTTGTCGACGAGGGTCAAACAATTCTGGAAGCGCTTTTGGAAACCGGCATGGACCTGCCGTTCTCTTGCATGGAAGGCACCTGCGGAAGCTGCGAAACCGTCGTGTTGGAAGGAACGCCTGACCACCGCGATCACTCTTTGACGAAGAAGGAAAAGACCGAAAACAAAAAAATAATGATCTGCTGCTCGGGCTCAAAAACCCGGCAATTAGTGTTGGATCTGTAAGCACGGCCTGATTTGCGGCCTTGCCTGAAAATAAAAGGGACTTTCTATGATCATCGACTGCCATGGACATTACACCACCGCCCCAAAACAGCACGAGGCGTGGAGAAAAGACCAGATCGCCGCCTTTGAGGCCGGTGTTGCGTCGCCCCCAAGACCAGAAATCACCGATGAGGAAATTATCGCCTCAATCACCAACGGACAGTTGAAAGTGCAGCGTGAACGCGGAACCGATATGACTATCTTTTCGCCGCGCGCCGCCGGTATGGGCCACCATCTGGGCAATGCGAAGCTTAGCGAAGAATGGTCGGTTGCCTGTAACGATCTGGTGCATCGGGTGTGCAAATTGTTTCCGCAAAACTTTGCGGGTGTTTGCATGTTGCCCCAATCGCCCGGTGTGTCCCCGGCAAATTGTGTGGACGAACTGGAACGCTGCGTGACCGAGTTAGGCTTTTTGGGTTGCAATCTGAACCCTGACCCATCCGGCGGGCATTGGACGGACCCGTCGCTTGCGGATGAATACTGGTATCCGATCTACGAAAAAATGGTCGAGCTTGATGTTCCCGCGATGATCCACGTTAGCCTGTCGTGCAATCCGGCATTTCATACCACCGGCGCGCATTATCTGAATGGCGACACGTCTGCGTTTATGCAGTTGATTGATTCAACTGTGTTCCAAGATTTCCCTAAGCTGAAGATCATCATTCCCCACGGTGGTGGTGCGGTGCCGTATCATTGGGGTCGTTTCCGCGGTCTGGCACAGAAGATGGAAAAACCGCCGTTGGAAGAAATGATGGCGAATATTTTCTTTGATACCTGTGTTTACCATTTGCCGGGACAAGAACTGTTGGCCAAGGTCATCCCACCAGAGAACATTTTGTTTGCCTCTGAGATGATTGGCGCGGTGCCGGGAATTGATCCAAATACCGGGCATCATTATGACGACACCAAGCGTTATATCGATAAATTGCCGATCTCGGCCGAGGACCGGGAAAGCATATTTGAGGCCAATGCCCGCCGGGTTTTCCCCGGATTGAATGCGCTGCTAGACGCTAGGGGTTCCTGATCATGGGCAAGGGTCATAATTGCGGGGCGTCTATACGGCCGGTCAAAAACCGTGTCAGTGCCGAGATCGTTGCCAGTTGCGTTGATTTGCCGGTGGCCACGATCAGCGATTCAATGGCCCGTATGACGGCCGGTGGCGCTGCTTTGCGCCCGATGCACGCCGGTGGCTATCTGGCCGGTCCTGCCTTTACCGTCAAAACCCGCCCCGGTGACAATCTGATGGTGCATAAGGCTTTGGATATGGCTGAACCCGGTGACATCGTTGTTGTCGACGCGGGCGGGGATCTTACCAACGCGATTGTTGGTGAGATTATGCTCACATACGCCAAGGCGCGTGGCATTGCCGGGGTCATTATCAATGGCGCAATTCGCGACACGGATGCGATCGCCGCCGACAGGTTTCCGGTTTACGCAGTTGGGACAACCCATCGGGGGCCGTATCGCGAAGGGCCCGGTGAAATTGGTGGCGACATTGCGATTGACGGGATGGTCATTGCGCCGGGGGATTTGATCGTTGGCGACGCCGATGGGGTTTTATGCGTGCCTCAGGATGCTGCCAAATCGGTTCTGGCAGCCGCTACAGCCAAAAACGACACCGAGGAAAAAATCCTGGCGCTTATGAAAGACGGAAAATTGATGGACCGGGCTTGGATTGCCAAGGCTCTCGATACCGCAGGGGTGACTTATGTCGACTGACACATCGCAAAATTCTACACGGCGCAGCTTTCATGTTGAGGGATTAGGGCATGGCGCCAACCCAATCCCGGCGGTTGCTCGGGTCGGAAACCTTGTCACAAGTGGTGGCATTATGGGGCGCGATGTGGCCACCGGGGCTGTCGGTGAGACATTCGAGGACCAATGCCGTTTGATGTTTGAAGCGATGGACAAAATTGCGCGCGCGGCGGGAATAACCACGGCCGCAATTGCAAAGGTTACGATCTATCTAAGCCCGGGAATGGCGCGGGATGCGATCAACCATGAATGGCTAAAACACTTTCCCGATGAACACAGCAGACCCGCGCGCCATGTGGTCATCTATGAACATTTTGCCGGGAATATCCTGATCCAATGCGAGTTTATCGCATTCGCCGAAAGTTAGCCCGGTGACCGTCTATCCAAAGGTTTCACGTAACAAAATTCTACAGAATGAACAAAGGACCGCGCAATGCGACTAATCAGATTTACACATAACGGCGACATCAAATTGGGGGCCGTGGTCGATGATATGGCGCTTGATCTAAGTGCGGTCGACAGCAACATCGGCAATGACCTTGTCACGCTTCTGGAAACCCCAAAGGGTCTGGCAATGCTGGCCGATGCGGCAGCATATGCCACTGCGGATCATCGCATCCCAATGGCGGATGTGACGCTGGAACTGCCAATCGCATGGCCGCGGCGCATTTTTTGCCTTGGCCTGAACTACATGGAGCATGTAGGCGAATCCAATTTTGGAAAGCAGGATGTTCCGACAGTTTTTATGCGGACGCCAACATCGTTGTCGGCCCCTGACCAGCCGATAATCCGCCCGGTTATATCGCATCAATTTGACTACGAGGCAGAATTAGCCGTCGTCATCGGTAAGGAAATCCGCAATGTGGATGAAAAGGCGGCTCTGGACGCAATCGCTGGTTACAGTTGCTTTAACGATGGCACGATCCGGGATTTTCAGCACGCAACGCCGCAATGGACCATGGGCAAAAACTTTGATCAAACCGGCTCTATGGGGCCGTGGATCGTAACGGCCGATGAATTGCCAGTCGGAGCAGATGGGTTGACGATCCAAACCCGCCTGAACGGCAAAGTTTTGCAAAAATCCAACACCAGCAAAATGATCTTTAAGGTCGCAGAAACCATCGCCTTTATCAGTCAGGGCATCACGCTTTTGCCTGGCGACGTCATTGCAACCGGAACACCAGAAGGCGTCGGGCGTGCCCGTGACCCACAGGTCTGGATGACCGAGGGCGATCTTGTAGAAATTGAAATCGAGTCAATCGGCACGCTGGGAAACAAGATCGTTAATGAACAATAATCGCTAAATTTGCAAATACCCCATCGCCCAAACAGGCGGTGGGCCAGTCAATAAAATTTATCGGGGAGGAATTGAAATGAGCGTTCTAGGACTAGGTTATATCGGCTTAGAAACCGCAGGCCTTGAGGATTGGTCCGGTTTTGCGACGGACGTTCTTGGCCTTCAACAGGTGGATAAAACCAAATTGACCCGCGCCTTTAGAATGGATGATCGCAAACAAAGGTTCATCGTGAATGATGGTGCCGAAAAGGGGCCGTCACTTTTTGGTTGGGAAGTTGCCGATCACATAGCTCTTCTTTCGGTTGCGGCAAAGCTGGAAGCAGATCATGTCACCGTAACCATGGGAACCCGTGCATTGGCGCAAGAGCGCGAAGTGCAGGAATTGATTGTTTTCAAAGACCCGATGGACAATCAGGTCGAGGTTTTCCACGGTCCGCTTATTGCCTCGGATAAATTCATACCAGGGCGCGCGATCTCGGGGTTTCGCACGGGCGTAAACGGCATGGGGCACATTGTGTTTATGGCCGACTCGCGCGAGTTGGTCGATAAAATGTCGCGGTTTTATATCGACCTGCTGGGGTTCAGCCTGACGGACTATTACTCGAACCCGTTTGAGGCGCGTTTTCTTCATGTGAATCCGCGCCATCACAGCCTGGCAATTGTTCAATCTGAAACACGAGCGTTCCACCACCTGATGATGGAACTGTATAGCCTTGATGACGTCGGTCAGGGCTATGATCTGGTGCTGGAGGGCGACGATTTGGTTGCCGCCACGCTTGGACGTCACACTAGTGACTTCATGACATCGTTTTACACATGGACCCCTTCAAGGTTCATGATCGAATACGGCTGGGGAGGGCGCTCAATCAATCCCGATAACTGGGAATCACATGAGCGTGCGGGGGGGCCAAGCTTTTGGGGCCACGAACGCAGCTGGGTTTCTGCCGAGATCAAAGAAAAGGCACGACAGCTACGCCTTGCAAACGGCAGAAACGGGAACCGAGCGCCAATTCAGGTCATGGAAGGGAATTTCCAGATGGCCGACGGAGCCTGCCCTTGGTGGGACGGCATAAAGGCCAACGCCAGTAAATAACTCAAGAACGATAATTACTGAATGCAAAAACGCATCATCAAAAATTGCTGCAATCACAGCAGCATCAATAGGGAGAAGAAAATGCAAAGAAATATATCAAAGGTCATAGCCTTAGCGATGGCAGCGTCGATTTCGGCGGGATCGGCTAGCTCTGCGGATCTTACATACGCCTCGGGTCTTCCCGCAGGCCACCCGATGAACGAAAGTGGCATTGAGCCGCTAATCGGAAAACTTGCCCCTGGAATCGATCTGGAACTAATCTCAGGCGGCCAACTTTTCAAGTTGGGCGAAGCGCTGCATTCTGTTGGTAGCGGAATTACGGACATGACAATGGTTCTGCCAGCATATCACCCCAGTGAACTACCGCATGCAGCCTTGCCCTTCAATTTGCTTTTGCTGACCAGAAATGAATTGGCAGCGGCTGGCGCAACGGCCGAAACCTTCTACAAAGATTGCCCTAAGTGCATGGAAGACTATGCCAAGGCCAACACCATATCGCTCGGAAATATTTCAATCGGCGGTTATTCATTGATGTGTCGCGACGAATTTGAAACCATCGCGGACCTGAAAGGTAAGCGGGTTCGTGTCACGGGATCGTTGGGCCGTTGGGCGCAGTATCTGGGCGGTGTGCCGGTTTCTATGACCTCCACAGAAATGGTCGAAAGCCTGCAACGGGGCGTTTTGGATTGCGTGATGGGATTCACCGCCTGGTATAAAACATACGCCATCGCTGACTCGATCAAGTCGATCTACAACTACAACATCGGCGCAACCGGATCCGTGGGCATTGTCACGGCAAACCTTGATAGCTGGAACGGCCTGTCAGACGGCGACAAGCACAAACTATGGGACAGTATGCCCTTTGTGATCTCATCGGCGATGGTTCCGGGCTATATCGGTAAGGACATCAATGCGCGTAAACTTGCTGTCAGCAATGGTATTGAAATTGTCGATGGCGCTGCTGAAATGACGCCGATCTGGAACGAATATAAGGTATCCGAACTTGCGCAGGTGAACGACAATGCCGCCAAGCTGGGCGTGGAAAACCCAAGCGAAATTTCGGATGCATATCTGGCAAACTACGCGAAATGGCTGAAGCTGGTTGACGAAGCCGGTCTGTCAGAAATCCATGCCGGGGGCGACCTTTTGGAAGCCGACGCACTGGAAGCAGCTCGTGTAACGTTTGAAAAGCTTTTGAAGGACAACATCTACGATCTGGTTGATCCTACAAAACTTTAATCTCATGGGTGGTGCGGATATTGTCCGCACCACCATTTTTCAACAAAACAATTCTCTTCGTGAAAGTTGAACATGGAAAACCCCAAAACATCAGATGACTGGCCAGTTTTAGCGGAAACTATTTTGATGCGCGGGGCCAAGTTCCTTGCACGCGTGTCGGCGTTGATGCTGTTTGTAATGTTGATACATGTTTGCTTTGATGTCGCATCACGGCTTTTGAAATTACCGTTCGTCGGCACCAATGAAACAGTTGCAGCCTATTACATGGTCGCAGTTGTGTTTTTGCCTTTGCCGTATGTCGCGCTGTATCGCCAGAATGTAACGGTCGATCTTTTTACCGACAAACTTGCCGGGCGCGCCTCGACTCTGACCTATCTGATCGCAGATTTTCTGGGCCTCTTTGTTTCAGTTTTGTGGCTGTGGCAGGCAACACGGGTTGCTTTGCACAGTACCGCCATTACCGAACGCTGGATAATCGGCAGCGGGTTTATTCAGGTCTGGCCGGGAAAATGGGTGCTGGTTCTATCGGTCGCCGTTCTGGTTTTGGCCTTTGCCCGAGCCGCCATCAAAGATGTCATAAACCTCTGGAAAAACCAAAATTCCGAGGAAGTTTTGGACGAAAGTGAAATGCTATGACCCTTGCTCTTATATTGGTAATCGTCAGCCTTTTGTTCCTGCTCGCAATCCGCGTGCCGATTGGTATCGCTTTGTTTACGGTTTCATTTTTTGGCATTGCGGCAGTTCGTGGTATGCGCCCGGCCCTGCAAATTGTCGCGCAGGAACCCTTTAGTTTCGTATCCAGTTGGACGTTGTCCGCAATCCCGTTGTTTATTTTCATGGGGTTGTTAGTGCAAACCACGGGGATGAGCTCTTCCTTGTTCCATGCCAGCCGCCTATGGCTGTCGCGTTTGCCCGGTGGATTGGCCGTTGCTGCCAACTTTTCCTGCGCCGGTTTTGCGGCTGCCAGTGGGTCCAGCGTATCCACAGCGGCAGCAATGGGCCGTTTGGCAATTCCCGAGATGCTGCGCTATGGCTATCAGCCGGGCCTTGCGACGGGCGTTGTTGCCAGTGCGGGGACTTTGGGATCTCTTATCCCACCCTCAATTATTTTCATTCTATATGGAATTTTTGCGCAGGTTTCGGTCGGCAAACTGTTTCTTGCCGGGATTTTGCCGGGCTTGCTGACGGCCGGGGTCTATACCGTGATGATCGTCGTGCGATGCAAGCTCAATCCTGCGCTTGCGCCGAAAATTGAAGAAGATGTGACTTGGAAAGAACGGTTCAGTTCGCTTGGGGATGTGATGCCGCTGGTTGTTGTGATCGGTCTTGTGCTGGGCGGTATCTATGCGGCAATTTTCACCGCAACCGAAGCAGGGGCCTTCGGGGCGCTGTCGGTTCTGGTTATTGCTCTATTGCAAAAACGGTTGAATTTCCAGAATATCTCAGAGGCGTTGATGGCGGCGGTTATTAACACTGCCAAGATTTTCTTCATCGCTATTGGCGCAGTGTTGCTGACCAAGTTTCTGGCGATTACCGGCAGCGGTGCAAAGTTGGCAGACCTAGCCTCAAGCCTTCAGGGAAACCGGTTTTTATTGCTAAGTATGATGGTCCTCACCTATCTGGTCTTGGGTATGTTTCTGGACCCGATTGGCGTTTTGTTAATCACCATACCGGTTTTCCTTCCGGTGTTGAACGCGATCGGTTTTGACTTGATCCTATTTGGGGTTCTGGTTGTAAAGTTCATTGAGATCGGGCTGTTAACGCCACCCGTCGGTCTGAATGTTTTCGTGATCAAGAGCGTGGTCGGCGATTCAGTCTCACTTGTTCAGATATTCCGGGGTGTCGGCTGGTTCCTTGTCTGCGAGGCTGTTGTCGTTGCCCTGCTGTTTTCATTCCCAAGTATCTCGCTCTTTCTGCCAAATTGGTAGTTTGCCCGGCCTTGTCAGAGGGCACTGTCAGAGCGAACCGACTTGAGCCGGGCAGGGTGGTCGGGTAGATTTTCTAGATGACAAAACTCAGCCCATTTCGGTATTTCCGAACTAGCCCTGAAATCATTCGCCTTGCAGTGATGATGTACGTCCGATTTCCGCTCTCACTGCGAAATGTTGAAGACTTGCTGCACGAGCGCGGTATCGATATCAGCCATGAAACTGTCTGTTTCTGGTGGAGCCGGTTTGGCCCGTTGTTTGCCGCGGAGATCCGAAGAAAACGGGTTCAGCAACTTCGTGCTCATTCGAATTGGCAATGGCACCTGGACGAGGCGTTCGAAAAAACCAACGGTGAAACCCACTATCTCTGGAGGGCCGTAGATCACGAAGGTGAGGGGTCCTGTCAGAGGAAACTACCTTGAGCTGGGCAGGGTGGGAGTTTAGCGTCTCCGGATGACAAAACGCTCCCCATTTCGCTACTTCAAGACGTCTCCCGAAATCATCCGCTTGGCGGTTATGATGTATGTG
>Ga0209344_10005480_pt1 | contig 10945 bp, 7 predicted proteins | sample Cruoilmetagenom6_FD_187293 | JGI IMG/M metagenome (GOLD analysis project Ga0209344, IMG submission 187293) | Oil polluted marine microbial communities from Coal Oil Point, Santa Barbara, California, USA - Santa Barbara Oil Seep Sample 6 (SPAdes)... | ecosystem: Environmental > Aquatic > Marine >...
CAAGGCCGCCGAGCTTTGCGCATGAGGCGCTGCTGGTCGGAACCGAAGGCAAGCTGTCGAAACGGCTGGGGTCGCTGGGCATGGATACGCTGCGTGAAGAAGGGATCGAGCCGCAAGCCGTTATTGCGTTGCTTGCGCGGCTTGGCACGTCTGACCCTGTCGATCCGTCGCTTGATGCAGTGGCGCTTGCTACCAGTTTTGACTTGTCGCGATTTGGCCGCGCACCTGCCAAGTTCGACGATGCCGATCTGCACCGCATCAATGCCGCAATTGTCCATGGCTTGCCGTTCGAAGCTGTGTCCGGGCGGCTTCCAGACGGCATTACGCGTGAAGGCTGGGAAGCAATCCGTCCTAACCTTGCACACGTTGGCGAGGCGAGTGAATGGTGGCGGATCGTTACCGGCCCGGTGGATTGCCCTGAACTTGAAATCGAGGATCGAGCCTATCTTGCGCAGGCTGCCGATGCGCTCGCGGGGCTGGATTGGAACGATGATGCCTGGCGAACGCTTACAGGAGTGTTGAAGACCGAAACGGGCCGCAAGGGTAAGGCGCTGTTCCAGCCGCTACGCCGGGCGCTAACCGGGCTTGATCACGGTCCGGATATGGCCGCAATGCTCCAACTGATCGGCAAGGAAGCTGCGCTTGATCGGTTGCGCGTAGCCTGTCGCTAGGCGCAACTGCGGCACTTGCGCTTATCATGTCTGCTGGTCTGAGAGAGCCGGATCTAGGCACAGCAGTACAGTGGGCGACAGCTGGTCGCGAGCTTTCGGCTTGCCTGCCGCCGGTTTGCGCCATGCAATTCATCTGATCCGGGCTGCCCGAATTCAGGCAGGCTCGGTCTTCACCTTGGCACCTTTCTTTGGGCCAGTATTTGAATCGGCTTTGGCCGAACCCTCGCTGGCGGCTCTCAACAGCGATTTCTCCAACGCCTTGAGCCGGTCGGACGAATCGATTTTCGCGCCAAGCAAGTCAGTGACGTAGAACGTGTCGGCTGCGCGCTCCCCATAAGTTGCAATGTGGGCCGAATGAACCACGAGTTTGGCCTCGAACAAGGCGAAGGCGAGCCGGTTGAGCAAGGCTGGACGATCGCGTGCATTGACTTCGACCACGGTAAGCCGGTTTGAAGCCTTGTTGTCGAACAACACGCGGGGACGGACATCGAATGCATCGGCGCGCGGGTGTATATCGGGCCGGGCAACCAGTTGCGGAAGCAGCTCGGTCCGGTTGGCCAGGGCGCTTTCGATCGAGGTCTTCAGCCGGTCGAGCTGGTCTTCCTCCATGAACGGACGGCCAAGCGGATCCTGGATCAGGAAATTGTCGACTGCCTTGCCGCTTCGCGTGGTGTGAATCCGGGCATCGATAATTGTACCGCCTGCAAGGTGAATGCCACCGGCGATCCGGTAGAACAGGCCTGGATGATCGGCGGCGACGATCGTGACCAGCGTTGCCCCGCGTGAAGGATAATACTCGCAGTGGATAGACAAGGCCTGGTCCAGGTCGTGTGCGGCCTGGAAATGCACCAGGTTGAGCGCGATGATATCTTCCGGCTCGGCGATCCAGTACGGATCGGGAAACTGGCCCCCGATTTGCGTGACGAGCTTCTTGTGTTCGCTGGCCAGCAGCTCGGTGACGGCTTCCTTGCAGGCGGCGATGCGCTTTTCGCGGCCGTGTTCGGCATGGCCCAGCCGCAGCCGTTCCTCGGTCGTGTTGTACAGCTCTGCAATAAGCTGGCGCTTCCAGCTGTTCCAGGTGCCGGGTCCGACCGCGCGGATATCGACGATCGTCAGTATAGTCAGTTGCCGCAGCCGGTCGATCGACTGAACAACCTCGACAAAGTCAGCAATCGTCTTGAAGTCGGAGAGGTCGCGCTTGAATGCGGCTGCACTAAGCTGCAAGTGTGAGCGAACCAGCCAGCAGACCAGCTCAGTTTCGTCCGCGTCCAGCCCCAGTCGCGGGCACAGCTTTTTCGCGATTTCTGCACCAAGAATCGAGTGATCGCCGCCGCGGCCCTTGGCAATATCGTGCATCAGGACCGAGACATAAAGCGCACGCCGTGACTGGACCTTGTGCACGATTTCATGGGCCAGCGGGTGGTCGCCCTTCATCTCGCCTTTCTCAATGCGTGAGAGCAGGCCGATGGCTCGAATCGTATGCTCGTCCACAGTAAAGTGGTGGTACATGTCGAACTGCATCTGGGCGTTGACGCGGCCGAATTCGAGAATGAACCGCCCGAATACCCCCGCTTCATTGAGCGCGCGCAGGATCGTTTCGGGATCGTTGCGGCTGGTGAGCAGATCCATGAACAAGGCATTGGCCCGCTTGTCCTTGCGCACGCGGGCCTTGATGAGCTTGGCATCGCGAGAGATCATCCGAATCGTTTCGGGGTGGATCTCGAGGCCTTCCTTGTCGGACAGCACGAAGATTTCCAGCAGGCGCACCGGATCGGCCTCGAACCAGGTGTCGCTCGGCGCCTTTATGCGTCCACCGAATACCGTGTAACCCTTGAGCTGACGGGGTTTTGCGCGAAATCCTGCAAGCAGGCCGCGACGTTTCGGAGCGGAAAACTGGTCGTCGAGCTGGGCAAGGAATACGCCGGTCAGGTTCCCGACTACCTTTGCCTGCAGGAAGAAATACTGCATGAAGCGTTCGACTGAACTTTTGCCGGTGCGGTTTGAAAACTGCATGCGCTCCGCGACTTCTCGCTGGAGATCAAAAGTCAGGCGATCCTCGGGTCGACCGGTGATATCGTGCAAGTGGCAGCGCACGGCCCAGAAAAAATTCGCGGCTTTGCGGAATGCGGCGAACTCATTTTGGGTGAGCAGGCCAACGTTCACCAGTTCCCGCGCGCTGCGGACCCGGTGGATATATTTGCCGATCCAGTAAAGCGTATGCAAGTCGCGCAGGCCGCCCTTGCCTTCCTTGATATTGGGTTCGACGACATAGCGGCTGTCGCCCATCCGTTTGTGGCGCTCTTCGCGTTCGGCGAGCTTCTCGGAAACGTATTCGCGCTCGGTTCCGGCAACCACATCCCGGCGAAACCGCTCCCGCGATTCGGCAAACAGTTCCTGGTCGCCCCAGACATATCGGCCTTCGAGCATCGCGGTGCGGATCGTCAGGTCGGCGCGGCACATCTTGACCATTTCGTCGAGTGACCGGCTGGAATGGCCGACAGTCAGGCCAAGGTCCCACAGGAAATAGAGCATCGCTTCGATCACCTGTTCGCACCAGGCAGTGGACTTGATCGGAGTAATAAACGCGATGTCGACGTCTGAATGCGGCGCCATTTCGCCCCGACCATAGCCGCCGACTGCCAGGATCGTGAGCCGTTCCCCGGTTGAGCGGTTGCTTGCCGGATAGACGTTGTCGATCACGTGGTCATGGATGAGGCGCACGATCTGATCGACGAGGAAGGCTTGCGCCTGCGCCACCTCATGGCCGGCAGACGGCTTTTCAAGCAGGCGTCGGGCTATTTCCTCCCGGCCATCAGTCAGCGCTTGTCGTAGTAACTCGACAATGGGTTGGCGGCACTTTTCAGTGCCATGCTCATGGACTGCGTGCGAAATTTTCTCAGTCAGGGTCCGCCGATCGATCACGGCACGCTGGTTGGGGATGCGAATTGCGCTCATGCCAGACGCTTTAGACCGGGTTTGGGATCAGGAGAAGAGGTGGTCAAACCGGCCCTGAAATCCGAAACATTCCACAGCCGCTGTGCCGCGCTGATTATTACGCGCTACCATCGAGGCCGGTGCTGTGCCAATAGACGCGGGAATGTGGCCTTTCCCGACCAACAGGATCGGGTGTGGCGAAAATGTGGGATGAAGCCTTGCTCTTGATGACAGTGGCGGCAACTGCCGGAAACACTCCGATCAACTGGCTGGACCTGGGGCTGACACCGGGAATCGAGCTCGGTTTCTTCACTTTGCGCTGGTACTCGCTGGCTTACCTGTCCGGCATCGTATTGGGGTACTGGCACTTAACAAAAATGCTGAAATCGCCCGGCGCACCGATGGCGCAGCGCCATGCCGATGACTTGTTCTTCTACTGCACGCTGGGCATTATCCTTGGCGGCAGACTGGGGTACTCCATCTTTTATGCTCCTGAATTGTGGAGCGAGCCTGCCGAAGTCTTCAAGCTGTGGAACGGCGGGATGAGCTTTCACGGCGGGCTCGTTGGCGTGCTGATCGCCCTTGCCTGGGTGTCATGGCGCGGCGGGCTGAAATTCCTGCGCGTTGCTGATTACATCGCGGTTTGCGTGCCATTCGGGATGATGTTCGGCAGGCTGGCCAATTTTGTGAACGGCGAATTGTGGGGCCGGGTTACAGACGCGGCCACGCCTTGGGCGATGGTATTTCCCGATGGCGGACCGCTGCCGCGCCATCCCAGCCAGCTATACGAGGCCGCGCTGGAAGGTGCGCTGATGGCCATCATCATGCTGCTGCTATTCTGGAAGACCCGCGCGCGCTATCGCCCTGGCTTGCTGGTGGGCGTGTTTACCACCGGCATCGCGCTGGCGCGCTTTTTCGTCGAGTTCTTCCGCGAGCCCGATGCGCAGTTGATGGAATTTGCTGCGCGGACCGGCCTTTCGATGGGCCAGTGGCTTACCTTGCCGTTGATTGCACTTGGGCTGGTTGTTGCCGTCCGCGCTTACATGCGGCCTGAACTCGCCAGCGGCAAACAAGGCGATTCATGACGGAAGGTCTTGAGCATGCCGAGTCGCTGAAGGCGATTTTCCAGCGGCTTATTACCAATCATGGGCCGATCAGCGTTTCGCATTTCATGGGCGAATCCAACGCTCGTTACTATGTCGATCGCGATCCCCTGGGCGTCACAGGTGATTTCATCACGGCGCCGGAAATCAGCCAGATGTTCGGCGAACTGATCGGTCTGTGGATGGCCGACATGTGGATCAGGTCCGGCCGTGAAGACCCGGTGCACTATGTTGAATTGGGGCCGGGACGCGGCACGTTGGCCCGCGATGCGCTGCGTGCGGCCAAGCGATATGGGCTCGAACCCAAGGTTCATTTTGTCGAGAGCTCGACTGCGCTCAAGGATCTTCAGCTTGCGACGGTGCCTAATGCCCAGTGGCACCATGATCTTTCCACGGTGCCCCCTTATGGACCGCTGCTGATCGTCGCCAACGAATTTCTTGATGCATTGCCGGTCCGCCAACTGGTGATGACCGAGCAGGGTTGGCGTGAGCTGATGATCGCGGTCAATGGTGATCGCTTCGTCACTGTCGCCGGGGACCAGCCGATGGACAGCGTGCTGCCCGAAGCGCGGCGTGATGCCGTACCGGGCACGATCATAGAAACCTGCCCCGGCGCTGCGGCAACCATGTTTGAGATCTCTGGCAGGCTGGTCGAACAAGGCGGTGCGGCTCTCCTGATCGATTATGGCCACGATGAACCGCGAACCGGCTCGACGCTGCAAGCAGTGAGCGAGCATCGCAAAGTTGACGTGCTGTCGATGCCTGGTGAAGCGGATTTGACCGCGCAGGTCGATTTTGCCGCGCTGGCCCCTATTGCGCAGTCGCGCGGTTGTCGCTGGCTGGGCACGGTGACGCAAGGCCACTGGCTGCGCCAGTTAGGCATAGAGATGCGCGCCGAGAGCCTTTCCGAATTTGCGCCTGAACACAAAGCCGCGATAATGTCGGCGAAAGACCGGCTGATCGGTGAGGGCCAGATGGGCGCGCTGTTCAAGGTGATGGGCCTTGCCGGTCCGAACTGGCCCGATGGAGTCGGGTTTTAGTAGTTCGCTTCGCGTCGATACACGCCCGAAAAGCTGACGTTTGCGCCGCCGCATTGGCGATTGTCACCGGCTATCAGGTAGTTGTTCAGCAAGGTAAACCGGATTTCGCAGTCGTTGTCGTCGCGGTAGTCGCCGCGTTGTCCGGCAACGCTGATCGAGCCGGCGATTTCACCGACATGGATCGAAGGCCAGTTAGTCGATTCGGGGCGCCCTGGCCAGAATGCCTCGCCCGAAACCCGCAGCCGCCCAAACTCCTGGCGGATGTTGATGGCGGGATTGCCAAGGCTTGACCACGCGCCAGTCCAGCTTTCGATGTTGGGATGCGTATCGACAAACAGCAGCGAAAGCTGGCGCGTGGGAACCCATCCTGCGGTTCCTCCGCCCTTGCCGGGATAGAATGCGCAGGCATAGCCTTTTCGAATCCGGCTGATGATCACGGTATCGCCTGGAACGACATAGGACGGCGAAGAGCAGGCCCCGCGCGTCCACGGGCAGCCGTTCATGTCACCGCGGAAATAGGCGCGCTCTTCGCCTCTCACTTCGGCCAGCGCAAACGGTGGATCGGCCGGGAACAGTCCATTGCGGCACGTTGCATCATATTCGGCGGCCTGCGCACCAGTTGCAGTGACAAGGATCGAAATCAGGGCGCTTGTGAGGCTGCGCAACATTGGGCGTCTCCGCTTGCAAATTTCCATTCCCCGTTAGTCTAGGCTGCGCAAACCGGCGGGCAAGCGGCAATTGCGGCCCCGTGCCAACTGGACACGCTTTACCGTGCACCGCGCTCCAGCGATTCCATGTCGGCATCGGACAAGCCGAAATGATGGCCAACTTCATGGATCACGACATGGGAGACGAGCGCCTGGAGGTCGATTCCGGTCGATTGCCATTCGCGCAGCAATGGCTTGCGATAAAGTGTGATGACCGGCGGCAAGTCGCCAGTTGTCCAGATCGATTGCTTGTCCAGCGGCTGCCCGTGATAGAGCCCTGAGAGTTGCCATGGGTTATCAAGGCCAACGGCTTTGAGCGAACTGGCGTCGGCAAAATCTTCCACGCGCACGACAATATCGCGCAAGTGCTGCGCAAATGGCGGCGGGATGAGCGTGAATGCCTTGCGCGCCATGGCTTCGAATTCATGCGGGCCGGGCTGGTGTTTGGTAGATAGCATACCCACGATATCGGATCGCCATTGCAGAATTTTAAGTGGCGGCGCGCAGGCGCGCTATTGGGACGCGGTGCCTGTGATTTGATAAGTTCAGCAATCGGTCTTGTAACCTCGCCGAATGTGTCGATCCACAGCAAGGCCGTCTGACAGGACTGACCTGACCTTGCAGTGCCGGAAAAGATAGTGCGAGAGTTGCTTGCTGGCGGATCAGCCCACTTTTCTGGAAGTTCATTTCGGGATATCTCCGTGTTTTATCGGCAGGGCAACAGGTGGATCGGGACCAACGATGCGGTTTGGCAATGATAAGGCGGGCATTGAAATCACCATTGAAGGCGGCGTTGCCGATGTGCGGCTGGATCGCCCCGACAAGCTGAACGCGATGAGCCCGCCAATGTTCGAAGCGCTGGGTGAGACTATCGACTGGCTTTCCGGGCAGGACAAGTTGCGCTGCGTCGTTTTGTCGGGGAACGGGCGCAGCTTTTGCGTCGGGCTCGATCTTGCTTCGCTTGACGGCGGCATCGTTTCGTTGGAGCCGCGCACGCATGGCATCGCCAACTGGTTGCAGCATGTCGCGCTCGGCTGGCGCAATTTGCCGATGCCAGTGGTGACAGCGATCACCGGCCATGCGTTTGGCGCCGGGCTGCAGATCGCACTTGGCGCGGATATCCGCCTGGCCTCGCCCGACGCGCAGCTTTCGTTCATGGAAATGCGCCATGGTCTGGTCCCGGATTTGGCTGCATTTGTGCTGGCACGCGGTGTGATCCGCGAGGATGTGTTCCGCGATCTGGTTTACACTGCACGCAAGGTTAGCGGCGAAGAAGCTGCATCGCTTGGTCTCGTCACTCGAATTTCCAGCGACCCACTGGCGGAAGCGAAAGTGCTGGCGCAGCAGATTGCCGAGGCCAGCCCCGATGCCATCCGGGCTGCCAAGCAGTTGTTCGCGCAAATGGGCGAGGCTGAACCGGCAGCGATGCTACTGGCCGAATCGCAGGCGCAACAGCGGCTTATCGCGAAACTGGTTCACTCAAAAAGCTAGACGTCGAGGTTCGCGACGTTCAGCGCATTGTCCTGGATAAATTCGCGCCGTGGTTCGACGACGTCGCCCATCAGTCGGGTGAAAATCTCGTCGGTCACGTCTGCATCCTCAACTTTGACTTGCAGCAAGGCGCGGTTGTCGGGATCGAGCGTGGTTTCCCAAAGCTGTTCCGCGTTCATTTCGCCAAGGCCTTTGTAGCGCTGGGTCGAAAGACCCTTGCGGCCTGCTGCCAGCACGGCATCGAGAAGTTCGGTCGGGCGTGTAATGGCATTGCCGCCTGCAGCAGGGCGCGTGATCTCATCCTCTGCTTCGTCTTCCTCTGGCTGGGGTGTTTCGGACGCCGCGCCTGCTTTCACCAATCGGACCGGAGTGGCGTAGACTTCGGCAAATTCGGCGGCAACGCGGTGGAGCTTGCGCGCCTCGGCGCTATCAAGGAACCGCTCTTCGATCTCGTGGACGTCTTCGACGCCGCGCCACAGGCGACGGAAGATGATGCTGCCGTCATCGCGGGTTTCGGATCGCCAGGTCGCTTCCGGATCGTCCATGCCCATTCTTTGTGCGGCAAGTTCAAGCGCCTGGACTCGGGTCGCCTGGTCAAGCTCCGGATCGAGCACGCCTGCCAAAGCCATCTGTTCGACCACGGCGGGCTTGTACTTGCGCGGCACAAAGCCGAACAGCCCGCGCAGGCGCAAGGCATGCTCGACTAGAGCGCGAAGCTCACCTTCTGCCCGGGCGCCGCCTGCTGTTTCAAGCACGCGGCCTTGCAAGCCGGTGTCGACGAGATAGCGATCCAGCGCGGCCTCGTCCTTCAGGTAAACCTCGCTGCGCCCCTTGCTGACCTTGTATAGCGGCGGCTGGGCAATGAAGAGGTGCCCGTTGCGAATGATCTCTGGCATCTGGCGGTGGAAGAAGGTGAGCAGCAGTGTGCGGATATGCGCGCCGTCGACATCGGCGTCAGTCATAATCACGATCTTGTGGTAGCGCAGTTTTCCCAGATTGAAATCGTCGCGGATGCCCGTGCCCATCGCCTGAATCAGTGTGCCGACTTCCTTGGACGAGATGATCCGGTCAAACCGCGCACGCTCGACATTGAGAATCTTGCCCTTGAGCGGCAGGATCGCCTGAGTCTTGCGGTCTCGGCCCTGCTTGGCCGATCCGCCGGCCGAATCGCCCTCGACCAGGAACAGTTCGCATTTCGCCGGATCGCGCTCCTGACAATCGGCCAGCTTGCCCGGCAGCGATGCAATTTCCAGCGCGCCTTTGCGCCGGGTCAGCTCGCGAGCTTTCTTGGCCGCTTCGCGCGCAGCGGCGGCATCGATTACTTTCTGGATGATGGTCTTCGCGATTGCCGGGTTTTCTTCCAGCCATTCGGTCATCTTGTCGGCCATCAGGCTTTCGAGCGGTTGTCGCACTTCGGAAGATACCAGTTTGTCCTTGGTCTGGCTGGAGAACTTGGGATCGGGCAGCTTGACCGAGACAATCGCGGTCAGCCCTTCGCGCATGTCTTCGCCTGACAGCGAAACTTTTTCCTTTTTTGCAAGGCCGGAGCGGTCGGCATACCCATTAAGCGTGCGAGTGAGCGCGGCGCGGAAAGCGGCAAGGTGTGTGCCGCCATCGCGTTGAGGGATGTTGTTGGTGAAGCACAGCACGTTCTCATAATAGGAATCGTTCCATTCCAGTGAGACCTCGATGCCGATACTGTCCTTTTCGGCAGAAATGGCAATCGGATCGGGCATCAGCGCCTGCTTGTTGCGATCGAGCCACCGGACGAATGCGCCGATCCCGCCTTCGTAATACAAGTCGTGCTCGGCAACCTCTGCATGGCGTTTGTCTCGCAGCAGGATGTGAACACCAGAATTGAGGAACGCCAGCTCGCGATAGCGATGCTCAAGCTTCTCGAAATCAAATTCGGTGACATTCTTGAACGTATCGGTCGATGCAAGGAATGTGACACGCGTGCCTTTCTTGCCATCCGGCGCATCGCCGCGCACTTCGAGCGCGCCAACCGCATCGCCATGCTCGAAGCGCATCCAGTGTTCCTTGCCGTCGCGCCAGATTGTCAGCTCCAGCCATTCGGACAGCGCATTGACCACTGAAACGCCGACCCCGTGCAGTCCGCCTGACACCTTGTAGGCATTGTCGTCTGACGTGTTGTCGAACTTTCCGCCAGCGTGAAGCTGGGTCATGATGACTTCGGCGGCAGATACGCCTTCCTCGGCGTGCATATCAGTCGGGATGCCGCGCCCGTTGTCCTCGACAGAGACCGATCCGTCCGGGTTCAATTCGATCAGGACAAGGTCGCAATGACCAGCCAGCGCTTCGTCGATCGCATTGTCAGAGACTTCGAACACCATGTGGTGCAGGCCCGAGCCATCGTCGGTATCGCCGATATACATACCGGGCCGTTTGCGAACGGCATCCAAGCCCTTGAGAACCTTGATGGAATCGGCGTCGTAGCTGCCTTTGCGGGCCGGGCTGTTTTCAGGTGTGCTTGTCATGCACAGTATATAAGCATTCCGGGGGCTTTGCCCAAGCAAAACTGCGAAGCCATGCGCGCTTTTCCACAATCTCAGGACGCGGTGTCGCACGTGCGTGCCCAGCGTCGCTTCGGCGATGTAATCGGACCGGGAATATCCTGGAACGCCGCTGCCGCAAAACCAAAAAACGCCGCACCCGGACAGGACCGGGGCGGCGCTTTTCAGGGGTGACGAGCGGTGCCGTCTCCCGGCTTGTGTCTTGGTCGGCTAGCTCAGGCCAGGGTCATGACGAAAGCAAGTGCGCTGGCGCTCAGAGCGGCAACGACACCAATGGTCTTCTGGACAGCAATCTGCATGGTAGTTCTCCTTCTCTGAAGAGCAGGAAGCTTGGGGAGGAAAACCCGCTCTTGATGGCAATAACTTAGATAGGTTGGTAATTTTCGCAAACGCAAAAGAACGAATAAAACTTGCAAACTTTGCAACTGCAGGCATGGCATCTTCTCAATTTATGGATATTACTAG
>Ga0209344_10005481_pt1 | contig 10944 bp, 7 predicted proteins | sample Cruoilmetagenom6_FD_187293 | JGI IMG/M metagenome (GOLD analysis project Ga0209344, IMG submission 187293) | Oil polluted marine microbial communities from Coal Oil Point, Santa Barbara, California, USA - Santa Barbara Oil Seep Sample 6 (SPAdes)... | ecosystem: Environmental > Aquatic > Marine >...
GAAAAAACGGCCAAAACCTTTAAAAGTTCAATGCGCTCCGCGTTATAAATCCAACTGAAATCGCCCTGAAAAACATCTGCAAACGTATCAAAAAGTGAATTTACCGAATCTACCAAAAGCAGTACGTAATTTCCCAAAAGAATTAGGATGAAAGAACCCGAGAGACCTGGCAGGGTCATCCCCGAAACGCTAATAATTCCACAGAAAAAGACAAAGAGTAGATTGCTGTTTTCTTTGGCGGGCTCCAAAAAACTGATAGCAACGCCCGCAGCGACACCACAGAGTAAATAGCCTACATATTTTCGGTTCCAATCGCCAAAATCTTTCGCGATAAAATATATGGAGCCGATAATCATTCCGAAAAATGCACTCCATACGAAGAGTTCATAATGCACAATCAGATAGTCCAAAAGTTTGGAAACGCTGAAATAGCTTATTACCATTCCCAAAATCAAAAGGCTTAAAAACTGGCCGTTGGTATATCTGTAAAAACTTTTGAAACGCCCGTCAATAAATAGTTTGAACGCTTTTTTATTTACTTTTTGAAGCGAATAAATAAATTCCTCATAAAAACCTGCCACGAAGGCCACAACGCCACCCGATACGCCGGGCACCTTATTGGCCGCGCCCATTCCCAGCCCTTTAAGGACCAGCCAAACTTTATCGGAGAAAGAGCGATTTTCGTACACGGGTAATTTAAAAGTTAAGTGTTAAGGGTTAGGAGTTAAATGTTATGGGTTAGGAGTTAATTGGATTGTTCATTGGTGCTTGAAACTGCGACTTTATTTACGGCGATTCTTTCCAATAAAAAGATGGTCAGAAAGCCTATTACGGCAAATATTATAGCGTACAAAATTTGTGGATTGCCCTCATAATTTTGTGGAAATATGCTTTTTTCAATAAAAGGAATTTGTTCTCCGGAGTGGCTTAATCTGTATTGCAAAACTTCCTTCCACGGCCAAATCTTGTTCAGCGCGCCAATCATAAAACCGGTAAGTGCCGCAAGTATCAGATTTTTATGGTGCTTAAACATCCAGTTGAGAGCTCTGGAAAAAACTTTTAAACCAATAACGGCGCCTACTGCAAATATTAGAAGCTTGCCCAAGGCACCCACAAAAAGTGAACTGTCCAAAGTTGTAATGCCTTCGCCCAATTGGGTCACAATGCCGATAACGGTGGTGTATGCGCCCAAAAGCAACAGGATAAAGGCCCCCGAAATACCCGGAAGTATCATTGCTATAATTGCTATAAAACCTGCGAAAAAAAGAAACCACGTGCTGTCCGGAGAACCCACGGGGTCTGCGATTGTTATTAGATAGGATGCTATGGCAGCAACAATCATCATCGTAATCACCGCCAATCGCCAGTTGGTAATTTGTTTGCCCACGTAAACAATACTCGCAATTACCAACCCGAAAAAGAACGACCAGACCATAATTGGGTAAACTTCCAAAAGCCAAGTAATCAATTTTGCCAAGGAAATGATGCTGATAAAAACTCCCGAAAACAGCGCCAAAAGAAACCCGAGGTTATAATGTTTCCACGCTTTTAAAAAACCGTCCGTTTTCCAGATTTTGAAGAACCCGAGATCCAACTTGTGGATGGTTTCTATCAATTCTTCATAGATTCCGGAAATGAAGGCGATGGTACCGCCCGAAACGCCTGGCACAACATCGGCAGCACCCATGGCGAGGCCTTTTGCGGTGATAATTAAATACTGAAAAAAATTCCGTTGAGGCATAGGTCTATTTTGCTAAAACCCCAAAAATACAGAAATTAAAGCGAAGGATTTTTGTGTTGTTTGATTATTTCCACTACCGCTGGCATTTGGTAAACCTGCGGGAAAAGTTCCTCAATAATCATCAAGAATTCGGGCTCAGATTTTAGGGCATTTTTTAAGTGAAACGCGCCTTTGTCATTTTCGTTCAATGTGAAATAAAGCCCTGAAAGACGGTATTCTATCTCGGCGTGTTCCGGATAGAATTCCAAAGATTGATTGAAATTGTTCACTGCAGCCTCAAATTCACCGAGATTGGTCAAAATATCACCGCGCGTTAACCAGGATTCTAGTTCATAATTGCCCAATTCCAACGCCTTTCTGAAACCGACTTCCGCCTCTTCAAAAAGGTTGAGTTTATTGTTTATTTTGGCATAACGCTTCCAGTAAAGCACATTTTCACTATCAATATTAATAGCTTTTTCTATATAATAAAGTGCTTTTTGATATTGTTTGATTTTTATATAAAAATCGGTAATGGCGATCCAACCTTTGTCCAGCAAGGAGTCTTCCTCCACACATTTTGTATAAAACTGGATGGCCATTTCGGCATTGCCCAATTTTTCGTAGCATTTCCCTATTCGCAATAATGCGTAAGAAGTTGGGTCGTCGAGTCCTAAGGTAATGGAGTAGCTTTCAATGGCTTCTTCATATCGTTTCAGTTTTTCGAGCACTCTCCCTTTTTCAAGATAGGCGCCTATAAAACGGTCGTCGCTGATTATGGCAAAATCAAAGGCGGCAAGGGCTTTTTTATAGTCCTTCAGTTCATAATACTGCTTGCCTATTTGGTGCCAAGCTACCTCACAATACGGGTTTTTGTTGAGAAAATCATTCAAATAATCAATGGCCGCTTCGTATTCATCCAAGAATTCAAAACAGTAAATAATATTGTAGAGTGCAGAATAATCTTCTTCGTCTTCTTCCAAACATCTCATAAAATAGAGCTTGGCATTTTCGTAATCTTCTAGGAATAAATATTCCATTCCCAATAACGACAATACATCGGCTTCGTCGGCAGTAATCTCCAAGGCCTGTTCCAACAGGGTGATAGCCTCTTTGTGCATGTCGCGACGCGAGAAAATGTTCGCCTTTTGGATGTAGATTTCCTCATTGCTTTGTTCCAATTGGTGCAACTCATCCAAAAGCTCATCAGCAATGTCCAGTTTGTTTTCAAAAATGTACATTTCTATTTGGAAAAGCTTAAGGTTTGTGGAGGACGGGTGTTGTTCCAACCCTAATTTGGTCGCTTTTTTGGCAAGTGCAATTTTTCCATTTTCAAGGTAGTGATGCACTATTTCCTCAAATTCCTCTGAGTCGAAAAACAGAACGCTGTTGGTTTTCAGCATAGATTCGAATCTTTCCAGCGAGAAGTTGTTATGCTCGTTTGAACTTAATTGCATACGCACGGTTTAACGGTTTCTTCTATTTTAAAGATAATAATGTATAAATAAGTTCAATTGTTATGCCGCGTTTATTGTTAACGGACTTATCAACAAGAGGTTTGTTTATAAATGCCTGTAAACAAAGGCTTTGTGCAACATCTATCTCTTTTGAAGCGAGTTTAGAACGTCTGTCAGTATTTTACAGCCCTCCTCAATTTCGTCATTGCTGATTGTCAGTGGCGGCGTAATACGGATGGCCCGGCCTTCAAAAAGAAGCCAAAAAAGCACCAATCCGCGCTCTTTGCACGCCAGGATTACTTCGGAAGCGATTTCGGGACTTTCTACCATTGCGGCAAGCATCAGACCCCGACCCCGAACTTCCATTATTAGTGGATGTTTCAGCAATTTTCTGAAAAGTTTTTCTTTTTGAAGTGTTTGCTGAACAATATCAGTTTCCGTCAATTCCCGAAGGGTTGCCAAAGCGGCAGCCGCAATCACGGGATTTCCGCCAAAAGTGGTAATATGCCCCAGCTTTGGGTTGTCCTGAAGCAGTGCCATCACTTCGTGTGAAGCCGTAAAAGCACCGATGGGCAAGCCGCCGCCCATGCCTTTTCCCATCACTAAAATATCGGGCACGATGCCGAAATGTTCAAAAGCGAAAAGTTTGCCGGTCCTTCCAAATCCGGGCTGTATTTCATCTAAAATCAAAAGTGTTCCGGTTTCATCACAACGTTTTCGCACTTTTTTCAAATAATCATTTTCCGGCTGGATAAAGCCTGCGCCGCCTTGAATTGTTTCCAAAATAATAGCAGCCGTTTCCGAAGTTATTTTTTGAAGGTCTGCTTCACTATTGAAATTTATGGGGAAGCAATCCGGGACCAAAGGTTTGAAAGCATTTTTGCGCTCCTCGTAGCCCATCACGCTCATCGAGCCCATGGTGTTGCCGTGGTAGGCATTATTTGCGTAAAGAATTTGCGTTCTTCCCGTTGCGCGGCGGGCGAGTTTTAATGCACCTTCAATGGCTTCTGTGCCGCTGTTTACCAAATAGGTTGTGTTTAAATTCTTCGGAAGATTTTTGGCCAGCAGTTTTGCAAGTTCCACGGCGGGTTCGTGAATATATTCGCCATAAACCATGACGTGCAGATATTTTTCAGCTTGCGTTTTTATTGCAGAAACAACGCGCGGATGGCAATGCCCCAGTGTGCAGGCAGAAACTCCCGCTACAAAATCCAAATGCTTTTTGCCGGAAGTATCGTAAATGTAACTTCCTTCGGCATGCGAAATTTCCAACGCCAACGGATGTGGCGTGGTCTGCGCTTGGTATTTGTAGAAATCCTCAGTCATTAGTTCCCGGTTTGAATGGAATCATTTGCTTTCTGCTGAATGGAATCCCGTTTCGCCTCGCTTTCCAAAGTTTCGGGTTTGGGGTCGTCCGGTCGGTTTTGTAAATCTTTTGGGGAAAGTTTGGACTCTTCGGGAAGTTCAATTTCGTCTTCGGGAATATCCTCAAAAAATTCGCCCTCGTCCTTCGGCAGTGGGATTCCCGTAATTTTTGGGAGTATGGGTGCGGGTTTTCCTTTAAATAAATCTTCCACGGAATACAATCGTTCATCGCCCCGCCATTGAAACCCGGGGAGAATCCTCGCATTCTCAGGCAACATTGACGGCGGATACACTTTGCCATCTGCCTTTTTTATAAACCTGATTCCGGTAATTTGCTGCTCTTCCAAATACATTTGAATGGAACTGGAAACCGTATTGTTTATACCGACCAATTTCTCGTTATCATCTCGGGAATAATAGATTACTTGTGCGTTTTTATTGATGTTTACCGTGTCCAGCTCATTATTTGTAAAAAGTCCGATAAGCCGTTCGCCCTTTACCTGATTGAAGCCCAGGCTATCTTTTTGCACTAAAAAAGCATTGTTGAAAACCTTGAGAGTATCCAGTTTATCCGTTATCGTATCTGAAAGAATGTGGATGGTATCGCCAATCATTTGATTTTCGCCGCTCCACAAAACTGGGTTTCGCAATAGTTTTGTAATTCCCCTTTTTTCGTTGACGTAAATACTGTCACATTTTCCGCTGGTGGGGTCGTCGCCAACTTTTCCGGGTTTGAAAAGCCGGGCGCGATAAAATCCTTTTACAATTCTATTTTCGGGTTTGCCCGTTACGCGCAGTGTGTCTGCGTGCACATAAATTGAATCGCCGTCACGAACCGTGATTGCCACGGCTCTTTTCGTAATAAAAACCGAATCCTTTTCGCGGTAGACTTCGGCATAATGACCGCGGATAACACTTTTATTGATTGTGTCGAGAACCCTAATATTGTTGGTGGCAGAAGCAAAACTTCTGTTTCGGTCAAAGTAGATGCTGTCGCCGTAAAGCGTTCGGTTTTCGTAATCTACTTTTGAATTTTTTACGAAATAGCCCGTATCGCCACGCGTATCGTAATAACCACGTTCACAATAAACGGTACTGGTTTCGCTCACAATGGTGGAAGGGCCGTATAGGTACGCATCTCCCGTTTCTGAATAAAAATCGAGTTGGTTGCTATTAACGGTATACTTCGGGTTTACGATTTTTACATTTTGAAGAAATTGGTACTTTTTGCTTTCGGCAAAATACCTCCCCGAACGGCTGGTCAATACGCTGGAAGTATCCTGCACCGTGCCGCCAGTCCTGTAATAGGCCTGTTGTTTTATCCTGTCAAAATAAAGCGTATCTGTTTTAAGGGTGGTTTTCGGTTCTGTTAAAACTACATCACCGCTTGCAAAAGCAAATTGCGTGTTTCCGTTGTATTCAGCGTATTTGCTGTTCATCGAGACGGTGTCGCCTTGCGTAATCCGCACATCGCCATAGGCTTTTACGAAATTATTTTTTAGATAAACAAAAGCTTGGTCGCACCACATTTCCACACCTTCGTGCACGATGTACACCTGCCCGGTTTCGTCTTTGGTGTAAATGGCGGCATCGGGAAATTCGGGCCTTATTTCAAGGTAACCGGACTGTATATCCACCTTTTGTTTTTCCTGTGCGGAAAGATTAATTCCGAAGAAAAAAACGATGCCTACAATTATGAAAGATGATATTTTCAAAAAAGAATTATTTGTCATTAGCAACGAAAATATCAACAAAAAATTGATTACCGATGAATGGTTTGCTTTCTGTCCGGCCCTACGGAAACAATTTTGATTGGCACTTCCAGTTCTTTTTCCAGAAAATCGATATAATCGTTCAAGGCCTGTGGCATTTGCGAGGCTTCGGTCATTTTGGTTAAATTTGCCTGCCAGCCCTTCATTTCAGTATAAACCGGCGTTACGTTTTCGGCTTCAATATTATACGGAAAATGATGGATTGTTTCACCTTTGTAATTATAGGCAGTACATACTTTAAGTGTGTCGAAACCACTCAACACGTCGCCTTTCATCATAATCAATTGGGTAACGCCATTCACTTGCACTGCATAACGAAGCGCTACCAAATCCAACCAGCCACAACGGCGCGGACGGCCTGTGGTTGCACCAAATTCATTCCCCACACGGCCCATGGTTTCGCCATCTTCGTCAAAAAGTTCGGTAGGGAAGGGGCCACTACCCACGCGAGTGGTGTAAGCCTTAAAAATTCCAAATACTTCCTTTATTTTTCCGGGAGCTATGCCCAAACCGGTACACGCTCCTGCGGCAGTAGTGTTTGATGAGGTTACGAAGGGATAGGTTCCAAAATCTATATCCAGCAAAGATCCCTGTGCGCCTTCGGCAAGAATGGTTTTGCCATCTTTTTGGGCCTGGTGCAAATATTCCTCGCTATCAATGAAGGTAAGGCTTTTCAATACTTCAACCGCTTTGAAGAATTCCGCTTCAAGGTCTGCCAAATCGTATTGTACATCCACATTGTAAAAATCAATCATCGCTTCGTGCTTATCTGCCAGAGCGCGGTACTTCTCCTGCCAGTTGTCCATTTCCAAATCGCCGACACGAATACCATTGCGGCCTGTCTTGTCCATATAGGTGGGGCCAATGCCCTTAAGCGTTGAGCCAATCTTCGCTTTTCCTTTTGAAGCTTCGGAAGCAGCGTCGAGTAAACGGTGGGTAGGCAAAATAAGATGCGCCTTTCGCGAAATAAGCAGGCTCTTTTTAAGGTCTAAATTGAATTTTTCAAGATTATCGAGCTCCCTTTTGAAAATCACGGGGTCAATCACCACGCCATTCCCCACCAAATTGATAGTTCCCTCGTGAAATATTCCACTGGGAATGGTGTGCAAAACGTGCTTGTGGCCGTCAAATTCCAAAGTGTGGCCCGCATTCGGCCCGCCCTGAAAACGCGCGATTATATCATAGTTTTTTGTTAGGACATCGACAATTTTTCCTTTGCCTTCGTCGCCCCATTGCAATCCAAGTAGTAAGTCTACTGCCATAATTTTTATTGATTGTTCCCGTCATCGGTAGTGGCGGGATTTTTTCTATTTCCGTAGAAATAAAGTGAATGGTTGGTTATTTCAATATTAAAAACCTCTTCTATGGTTTTTTTTATGTTGTGAATCCGCGGGTCGCAAAACTCAATCACTTCGCCATCGGCGAGAATAACGTGGTCGTGGTTGCGGTCAAAATACGATTTTTCGTAATGTGCCTGGTTTTGGCCAAACTGGTGTTTGCGCACCAAGCCGCACTCCAAAAGCAATTCAATAGTATTGTAAAGCGTGGCACGGCTTACGCGGTAGTTTTTGTTCTTCATATTTATGTACAGCGACTCAATATCAAAATGGTCGTCGTGGTCGTAAATTTCCTGAAGAATTGCGTAGCGTTCTGGCGTTTTGCGATGCCCCTTTTGCTCAAGGAAGCCCGTAAAAACGTTCTTTACAATTTCTTGATTATTTATGTCTGTTTTTGAACTCATAATTAAGTGTGCAAAGGTACTCAAATTTTAGATGTGGCATTGGCGAAATGATAGAAAATGAAATCATCCGTGAAATGGACTTAAGACGGTAGGACATAAGACGTATGACTTCTTTACGAAGATGTTAAACCGCTAACGTTTTTTTCATCATCCCTCATTCTAAACTCGGGTAACCTTATCAATCCCGTTTATTTTTTTGATGTTGTCCACAAGATTGTTCAGAATCGATTTGTTTTTCACCACTACAACTATTTTCCCAGTGAAAACCCCGTCATTACTGTCGAAGTGGACGCTTTTCATATCTATATGAAGGTTGTTTGAAATTACTTTAGTTACCTCATTTACCAAACCAATCGTGTCAATTCCCGAAATGTTGAGTACGGCTTTAAATTCGCGTTGTGTGCTGTCAATCCACTTGGCGAGCATAATGCGGTAGCTATAGTTGCTCTGGAGTTGCAGCGCATTCGGACAGTTGGTCTTATGTACTTTTATACCTTCATTCACCGTTACGAAGCCGAAAACATCATCCCCGGGAATAGGGTTGCAGCAGTTTGCCATTTTATAATCGAGTTTGTCCTCGTTCTTTCCAAAAACTAGTTGGTCAAATTTTTCCGTGATTTCTTCCTTGTTGACATCCTCCGGCTTGTCTGGCTTTCGGATTCTATTTTTGAAGAAACTGATAAAGGCATTGCTTCGCGAAGCGGCAAAATCCTTCAATTTTTGGTTGTCGATGATTCCCGCGCCAACGCGATAGTACAAATCCAAACTCGTTTTCACCTTAAAGAAAACCACCAATTGGTTGAGTAGGCTTTCATCGAGGTTCAATTTCAGCGATTTTAATTTTCGGGCCAGGATTACTTTTCCTTCCTCGGCTAGCTGTTTCTTTTCGTCCTTCAGTGACGATTTAATCTTTGACCGCGCACGGCCAGTGGTGGCGTAATTGAGCCAGTTGGCCGTAGGTTTTGCGTTATCTGAAGTAATAACCTCTACTTGGTCACCACTTTTGAGCTCGTGGCTCAGCGGGACGAGTTTTCCATTCACCTTTGTACCGCGGGTGTGCATCCCAATTTCGGTGTGAATGTGAAAGGCGAAATCCAGGGCTGTGGCCCCTTTTGGAAGTGAATACAGGTCTCCTTTCGGGGTAAAGACGAAAATTTCCTTGGCGTAAAGATTCAGTTTAAATTCCTCTACAAAATCCACGGCGCTTATTTCTGAATTCTCCAGCGTGTCCTGTAGTTTGTTCAGCCAATTTTCCAGGCCGCCGTCGTCCTTTTCCTTGTTTTTGTACTTGTAGTGCGCGGCAAAACCTTTCTCGGCAATCTCGTTCATCCGCTCGCTGCGAATCTGCACTTCTACCCAACGGCCTTTCGGGCCCATCACGGTTATGTGCAGTGCTTCGTAACCCGTTGATTTGGGTGAAGAAATCCAGTCGCGAAGCCGTATTGGGTTGGGGCGGAAATGGTCGGTAACTATGGAGTAAATCTTCCACGCGAAGAATTTTTCGTTTTCGGGCTTGCTTTTATAGATAATCCGCACGGCGAATTTGTCATACACCTCGTCAAAGGTGACGTTCTGCGCAAGCATTTTTCTTCGAATAGAAAAGATGGATTTGGGTCGGCCCTTTATTTCGTATTCTAAATTTTCGGCATCCAACGAGTCTTTAATTACTTTATTGAAAGCCTCTATATAGGCGTCCTGTTCTTCCTTGCTTTCCTTTATTCGGCCTAAAATATCTGCGTACACATCTGGCTCGGTAAACTTCAGTCCCAAATCCTCCAATTCGGTTTTTATGTTGTAAAGCCCAATGCGGTGGGCGAGCGGAGCGTAAATGTAAAGCGTTTCCGAAGCGATTTTCCGCTGTTTGTCCGGCGGCATGCTGTCCATAGTCTGCATATTGTGCAGCCGGTCCGCAATTTTTATGATGATTACGCGAATGTCCTCATTGAGGGTAAGCAGCATTTTTCTGAAATTTTCCGCCTGCATGGAAACGTCTTCAGACATATTTATATGGGCAATCTTGGTAAGCCCGTCCACAATGCGGGCCACGGGAGTGCCAAACATACGCTCGATATCCTCCAAGGAATATTCAGTATCCTCAACCACATCGTGCAAAAGGGCGGCCGCAATGCTAGTAGCGTCCAATCCAATTTCCGAAGCAACAATTTTTGCGACCGCTATAGGGTGAAAAATATAAGCCTCGCCACTTTTGCGGCGTTGCTCCTTGTGGGCATCAACGGCAAGGTCAAATGCGCTGCGGATCAGTTTTTTATCATCTTTGGTAAGGGTGCGGTAACTGATCTTGAGCAGCTGTTTGTACTGCTTGGCGAGCTCCTTTTTCTCTTCTTCTAAAGCGGCTTCTGTCATAAACCTAAAAGTATTGAAAAGTAATTGAATTGGCAAGAAAATTAATTGGGGAACGGCATTGTGCTTGTGAAGGGCCTTCGGAAATGGACTGTTTCAAAAAAGGGAATCAAACTACTTAGGTGTTCTTTTACGAAATATAATTCCAGATATTTCGGTACTTCCCAAGCTGGGCATAGGTATTTTTAATGGGAATATTCTCTTCGGAAGTAAGGTTGGGGTCTGCCTTTAGGGTCTGTGCCGCATAGCTTCGGGCAATCTTTAATATTTCAGAATCCTTTACGATGTCTGCAATGCGAAGGTTTAGCACACCGCTTTGTTGAGTGCCCATCAAATCGCCGGGGCCGCGGAGTTTTAGATCTACTTCGGCAATTTCAAAACCGTCGCTAGTGCGTACCATAGTTTCCAAGCGGGTTTTGGCATCTGCCGAAAGTTTGTGGCTGGTCATTAAAATACAATAACTCTGCTCGGAACCGCGACCAACTCGTCCACGCAATTGATGTAATTGTGAAAGACCAAAACGTTCCG
>Ga0209344_10005482_pt1 | contig 10943 bp, 9 predicted proteins | sample Cruoilmetagenom6_FD_187293 | JGI IMG/M metagenome (GOLD analysis project Ga0209344, IMG submission 187293) | Oil polluted marine microbial communities from Coal Oil Point, Santa Barbara, California, USA - Santa Barbara Oil Seep Sample 6 (SPAdes)... | ecosystem: Environmental > Aquatic > Marine >...
CAATGGAACAAAAACCCTCGGAAAAGGAGCTTTTTGATGTAAAAAGGAAAGAACAAAAGGCACAACGAAAAGAGCCGCCAAAAACAAAAAATAGTATCGCTCTTTCATGGAACTCTTCCTATAAAAAACATATAAGCCCGGAAGCAAGAGCAGCAATAAAAAATATCTATTCGAGAAAAAATCAAAAACCGCAATCCTCATAACATGGAAGGAATAAAGGAAGCCAAATGCATCCCTACTGGAATATTTATTAAAGATTACATCCTCCAATATGGGCAAATAAAATAAAAATGCTATAATCGCTCCAATTGAAACTGAAGCCATTGCCTTAAAATACAATTGAGATACCGAGTCTTTTTTTCGGTAATAATACAACCAACTACAAAAGAGAAGGAATCCAAAAGCTACAAGTATATAAAGGTTTGAAGGAATTGTATACAGCAACAACAAACTGGAAATCAATACCATAAAAATTGAAAAGTTTCTTTTGTCCGAAATATAATTCCACGAAAAATAGACCAACATCACCACAAAAAGCGCACTCATATTATAGCCTCTAAGTTGCAGTGAAAAATTCATATACGGAATGGTCGTAAAAAGAACGGCATACAAAAGAAAACTGCTTTTATAACCAAAAAAACGTTTTAGAATGCGAATAGATAAAAAAGCGGTTAACAGTGAAATGATCAATTGAAATCCACGAAAAATATAGGTATGCGCCTCTGCGGAAAAAATATCACGATAGCCAAATGCCCTTGAAATAAGTTGCGTAGTGAAATTGTAAAAAATATGGTTGTTGGGTGCTGGATAATAAAAAAGGGTGGTAGAAAAATCCTTCAAGGCAAATTCCTCTAGCGAATAAACCTCATCGTACCAAAGATCGTAATCAATATAATGATAGCACCAAATGGCCAATGGAACAAAGCCCAAAACGGTCAATAGAAAGATTACAGTTTTCTTTTTCATCAAAATTCGAAATCAAAAATAAGTAATTTAATGTATTCATTGCCGCTTTATCAATGGCAGACAAATATTGATATTTAAAAAAATAGATGCATATATTTGCCATCAAATCTATTTCATGCAAAAAACGCTTTCTATAATTGTTCCGGCCTACAACGAAGAGCATACCATTCTTGAAATTTTGGATATTCTCTATAAGCTTGAACTACCAAACAATCTAGGAAAAGAAATTGTAATTGTCGATGATTGTTCTAAGGACAATACCTTAAATCTCATCAAAAATTTTGTTCAAAATCATCTGGATTGTAACATCCAGTTTTTTTCATTTGAAAAAAACCAAGGCAAGGGTGCTGCCCTGAATAAAGGAATTCAAATGGCAACGGGTGATTATATAATTATCCAGGATGCCGATTTGGAATATGATCCAAATGAATATTCCCTTCTGTTAAAACCAATTTTGGAAAATAAGGCCGATGTAGTTTATGGCTCCCGTTTCATGGGCGGCAATCCACATAGAATTTTGTTTTTTTGGCACACAATCGGCAATAAGTTTCTAACTTTTTTGAGCAATATGTTTACCAATCTGAACCTAACAGATATGGAAACCTGTTACAAACTTTTTCGGGCAGAAATTCTCAAAGGACTTATTTTGAAGGAAAAAAGGTTCGGATTTGAACCTGAAGTAACGGCAAAAATTTCGCGAGTAAAGAAAATACGCATCTACGAAGTTGGAATTTCCTATTACGGCCGAACTTATGAAGAAGGAAAAAAAATAAACTGGAAAGACGGACTTTGGGCGCTTTGGTGCATATTTAAATACAATGTATTTTCCCGCTAAACCTTTATAACTTTACTTGTTTTTTTCAGGCTCCATTTTTTCAAAAACATAATTTCCTGAACCATCCACATATTTATATACGCCAGGTTCGGTACCACCGGTCAAACAGATATAGCTTTCATCTGCCTGTAAATTTTTAAGATATTTTTTGTCTTCGGATAAATAACTAAAAAGAATCCTAAAAACATTCACTGGCGTTTTTAATTTTGAATCGTATTCGGGAACTTCGTTTATAGGCCAATGGATGGTAAGGTTTGTACTAAAAATAGATTTTTTTATGGCATTATTATCTGTTTTTGTATCGCCTTCCCCAGTATAATTTAGACCTACAAACCCGCCATGGTCTGCCATAAGAACTATAAGCGCCTGTGGATCTTTTTCTAATATTTCAGTGATGAGCTTTTTCATTAATTCATTGGACTGTTTTAATCGTTCAATCCAATCTGTACGTTCCTTAGCAGCACCTTGCGAGCTGCCGGCTGTAGTATTGATGTGGGCAGGTTTAAGTATTTGTATAAAAAAGAATTTGGGCGTTTGTATGGAATCGGACAGGTATTGTTTCAATGGTTCCAAAACTGGCTGCACTTCACCCAAACCTTTACTCAGAAAGGGAATTTTATTATACGAAATACTGCTTTGGTCATACCCCATAATTGGCCTGTTATTCAGAAAATAATAAGTTTCCGACAGAAAATAAGTTTCATACCCATTGCTTTTGAAAGCATTGAGAACGGGATTATCAGAAATAATAATTTCTCGGGCATTTTCTACTTCCTGATATTCCAAATTAAAATCATAATAATGATGCTTCATCATAAATGTACCGCTGTTTGAAGCCAGGGTCGATTTATAATTTGTGTGAAAATCTGGATAGGTTTTAAAATTTTTGGTTTCTAAAAAGGTTTCAAATTCGTTGTTTTCAACATTGTAAAAATCGTCTTTTAAGGTAGAGAAACTCACATAACCATCAGGTTGAATAAAATATACATTGGGTTTCTTTTTAAAAACTACATTTTCAATATCGTCCGGCTGCTGTTTCCAAGTGTCGGAATAGGTCAACTTTTGAAAAATTATTTGTGAAACCGAAAAAAATCCCATTAAAGCCAAAAGCAATTCGAGCACAATTAACTTCTTTAAATGCCGAAAAAGAAATATGGCGAACAAGAGCGAAACAATAAAAATCCCTACTATTATTTTACGTTCAACGGGTACGAAAACAAAAGTTTTCAGAATGAATAAAAAGGTGAATAAGTTTAAAAAGGGTAAGACATATTTTTGATATGGTTTAAAAACGGACATCTTGGAAAGCCTGTAGACTATCAAAAAAACCAGAGCGGGCAATAGTATAAAAACGCCCGAAAAATATAAAAGGTGTTCCCAGGATTTTGACATTTCAAAATTTCTGGAATAGTAAAACAACACAGGATAAAGACCAGCCGAAATTCCTGCTAAAACCGGATATTCCTTGTCATTATTGAGAAAGCTTTTTACCACACTTTACTTGTTCTGTATGTTATTAAAGTTTCTTGAAAATTACATTTCCCGCATCGTCCAAATACTGATAAACTCCTTGGGGTGCGCCAAAATTGATTATGATGTAACTTCCGTTTTCCTGTAAATTTTCAAGATATGAATTTTCCTCGCTTAAGTATGCAGTCAAAATTCTAAAAAGATTGACCGACGATTTCAATTCCTCGTCAAATTCCGGTGCTTCTCCATTGGGCCAATGAATGGAAAGAATGGTGCTGAAAATAGAATTTACAAAATCGCGGTCCGTATTTTTTGTATATGATTCACTTGTGTTTGTCATCCCCACAAACCCGCCATGATCGGCCATAATTACAATCAATGCTTCCGGATCCTTTTCCAAAATGGATTCTGTAAGTTTGGTCAGTTTTTTATTTGCTTCCGTCAAACTTTCCATATAATGCTCACGCTCCCCCTCCACTCCTCTGGAATCGTCCATCGTATTTGTTATATGGCCTGGATTGAATATTTCAACAAAAAAGAAATTTGGTCCGTCCGTATAAGTTTCCAAATAGTTATTGAAGGGTTCTATTACATCTTTTGGCTCCCCAATTCCGGTAGTTACAAAATCGATTTCCTTTGTTGAAAAATTACAGAAATCGTAGCCCAGCTTTGGCTTATTGGTCAAAAAGTAAGGTTGCTCGGTAAGAAAAAATGTACGGTAGCCATTGTTATTTAAGATGCGCAGCACGCTGTTATCTGAAACTATAACATTACGCGCATCGATGGTCTCGGTAAAATCGGAGCCGTTGTTATAATAATGATGTTTCATCATAAAGATCGCACTGTTTGTAGGCAGTGTGGCGGCATAATTACTTCGGAAATCGGGATAGCTTGTAAAATTGTTTTCTTCCAAATAATTTTCAAAATCGCTATTCGGAATATTATAAAATCCTTTTTTCAGCTCCGAAAAATTTGTGTATCCATCAGGTTGAATAAAATAAATATTCGGCTTTTTCTTGAAAACAGCCTTCTCAATTGCGTCGGGCTGTGCCATCCATTCCTTGGAATAATTCAGTTGCTTTAAAACTACAGGCGTTAAGGTGAAAACGCCTATTACGGCAAGAATAAGCTGAAAGCCAATGATTTTCTTAAAAAACTTCCTAAGCAGAATGGCAAGCAAAATTGCAATTCCGAAAATAATAATGGTTCGCAGCCAGCTAAAGCCAGCATACAGGGCTACATTTAGATAAGAAAAAAAGAAGAAGATGTTTAAAAAAGGTAATATAAAAGGTTGCAGTTTTTTAAATAAGCTTAAGCCTGAAACCTTATGCGCAACAAAAAAGATTACAATGGGAAGCAATAAAAAAATTGACACAAAATACCCGAGGTGACCCCAGGAATTGATCATTTTATAATTGTTTGTGTAGTAAAACAACAATGGATAAAGCCCGGCGGCAACAGCAGTGATTACAGGATAAAAGCGGTCCATTTCAGAAAAAACCGAGAAAAGACCCTGTTTTTTTTTAGCCTGCATGGTTTTTGTTTTTCAAAAGATAAAGCAAACGTTTGGTCCCTTTTACCGTTTCCTTTTTTTCAAGGGTGAAATATTTCAGATACCCTTTTTCAAACTCCGTTTCGTTGTAAAAATCGAAATGGTTTATAAATTCCCGCTTGCGCACCAATAACGATTGCGCCCAGGAATCGTCCCGAGTCGGGAATTCGATAATAAGATTTCTGGAAAACGAAGCAAAAAATTCAGCTGATTTCTCGAAAGGAACATTCCCCGAAAGTGTGATGTGATGTATTAAAGCCAAAGCCATAGTAACATCCGGCGCATATTTCGCCAAACGTTCAATTAAGGAATTTCGTTCAGTATTGTTAAAACCTATTCCGGGTGCAGGTTGCAACACATCGCAGACAAAAGGAAGCATATTCGTTTCCTTATTTTTTTGAACCTGCTTATAATTGTAATCTACCGCATTGCTGTCAATATCGGTCACAATTATATGTGGAACACTGTCAATAACGGTACGGCCAAATGTTCCATCATTTCCACCCACATCAATCAGTTTTTGCGGCGCCATTGGTTTAATCCATTCTTTAATCAAGGTTTTCTTTGCCTCAAAAGCGGTTTCGTCATAATTGGTTTTATCGTAATAATTGCCCCATTCACTGGTTTCTTTTAACGATAATCCCTTAATATAATCATAGAGGCTTTCCAGGATATTTCCCTGTGCCTTTTTGGAAAGGGTCGCAATTTTGGTTTCGGCTTTATAATCTTCACTGTGCTTGCTTTCCATTTTTGCAAGCAAGTGAATGTTGGGATACACTACCGAGCTAAGTTTGGTGCGCCTTGGCAATAAAGAGGAAATCAATTTTACCGGAATACCGTCAATGTGCGTCTGCATCATTTTAAAAATTTCCGTACCGTGATATTTTGCCAAGACCAACGGACCAAAAAAGTGGGTTATGAATTGTTTGTAAGCCCTCCAAGGGGTGCCTTCTTCATAAAAATCGAAGGAAAGCGTATCGATAAAAATAGGTTTTCCTTTGTGAAAGGTTACGTTATAGGCAGAGGCATCCTTCAAAATGAAACCTTTTAAAAGTGCGTATTTCTGAATTTTTAAGGTATGGAGCGCGGCGTGCTTGTATTGCTCAAAACTCCATTCGTACGGATTTGTGATGAATGGATTTTCTTCGGGGGTAATAATTATTTCTTCGGAAGAAACAGCAGTTTCCTCATGAGGAATAAGCAAACCTTTTGAAATTAAGTTTTTAAAAAAACCACTTTCTTTCAGTTTGTTGTACTGCGGAAAATATATAGGATTTATAGCCCTTCGCAGGGTTTTTCCGTCATAAAAAATATAACCCGAAGGGTCGCGAAATGAAGCTTGGTGTGCGTCAGTTTTTTTTGTCATCTGTATCGGTGTCTTGCCCTTCAACGTCAATTGAATCGTAAGTATCCTTTTCTTCTTTTACCAATCCGAAAAAAGATTTCACCTTATACATAACACCTTTTGAAAAAAGCAAAATGCCAGCTGCTGCTGCCACTACCGCCTGTACTATCATTGCTCCCAGCCCTGGATCGAAATAAAGAAAATTCATACCTATTATTTTTACTGCGTTTGCCTTTCGGCGACAACAAATTAACTAAAAAACGCCGAGTTTATTGAGTTGCTCGACGATTTTCTTTTTTCTACAATTTATTTCTTTTGCGGTCCACTTCCTTCAAATATATTTTTCGAAGTCTTAAATGGTTCGGTGTAACCTCAACATATTCGTCTTTTTGGATGTATTCCAATGCTTCTTCCAAAGAAAATTTGATAGCAGGAATAATTCGAGCTTTATCGTCAGCGCCCGAAGAACGTACGTTTGAAAGCTTCTTGGTTTTTGTGATGTTCACGGCCATATCATCCTGACGTGAGTTTTCTCCAATAACCTGACCTTCGTAAATATCTTCGTTGGGATTAACGAAGAAACGACCGCGATCCTGCAATTTATCAATTGAGTATGGAATGGCCTGCCCAGTTTCCATAGAAACCAAACTTCCGTTCTGTCTTTCAGGAATTCCACCCTTTAGCGGTTGGTATTCAAGAAAACGGTGCGTCATAATTGCTTCACCCGCGGTTGCGGTAAGCAATTGGTTTCGAAGACCGATAATTCCACGGGATGGAATGATGAATTTACAGATCATTCGCTCCCCTTTTCCTTCCATACTTAACATTTCTCCTTTACGGATGGTTACCATATTGATGGCAGTTCCGCTTACAGTTTCTGGCAAATCGATTGTCATTTCCTCAACTGGTTCACATTTTACACCATCAATTTCCTTAATGATTACTTGTGGCTGTCCAATTTGAAGTTCGTACCCTTCACGGCGCATGGTTTCAATCAAAACCGAAAGGTGCAAAACCCCACGGCCAAAAACCATAAATTTATCTGCGCTATCTGTTGGTTGCATGCGCAACGCAAGGTTTTTTTCCAATTCCTTTTCAAGGCGCTCCTTAATGTGGCGCGAAGTAACAAACTTTCCGTCCTTTCCAAAGAAAGGCGAATCGTTAATCGTGAAAAGCATGCTCATCGTGGGCTCATCAATAGCAATGGTTTTAAGTGCTTCCGGGTTTTCGGCATCGGCAACGGTATCGCCAATTTCAAAATCTTCCAAACCAACCAAGGCACAAATATCGCCTGCATGTACTTCGGCCACTTTTTTACGGCCCAAGCCCTCAAAAGTGTGAAGTTCTTTTATTTTAGATTTTACTTTAGTGCCATCGCGCTTCACCAAAGCAATCTGCATTCCTTCTTTCAAAGTTCCTCTTTGCAAACGACCGATAGCGATACGTCCGGTAAATGATGAAAAGTCCAATGAAGTAATCAACATTTGTACTGTTCCTTCCTCAACCTTTGGCGATGGAATGTGTTCCAAAACCATATCCAGCAAAGGCTCAATATTGTCGGTTTGTTTTTTCCAATCATCGCTCATCCAATTGTGCTTCGCAGAACCATAAACGGTTGGAAAATCAAGCTGCCATTCTTCTGCGCCCAATTCAAACATTAAATCAAAAACAGATTCATGAACCTCATCTGGGGTACAATTTTCCTTATCCACTTTATTGATAACAACACAGGGCTTCAAACCAAGATTGATTGCCTTTTGCAACACAAAACGGGTCTGTGGCATTGGTCCTTCAAAAGCATCAACCAAGAGCAAAACGCCATCGGCCATGTTCAGTACACGCTCTACTTCTCCACCAAAATCGGCGTGACCAGGGGTATCGATAATATTTATTTTTGTGTCTTTATAAACCACGGAAACGTTTTTTGAAGTAATGGTAATACCACGTTCTCGCTCCAAATCGTTGTTATCCAGGATAAGTTCGCCTGTATTTTCGTTTTCACGGAAAAGGCTACAGTGGTGCATAATTTTATCAACCAAGGTAGTTTTACCGTGGTCAACGTGTGCAATAATGGCGATGTTTTTAATTTTCATAGCAATGCTCCTTTTTTTAAGAGGGTGCAAAAGTAGTGTTTATAAGTGGATTAGAATTAAAAGTTGTGATTTTATTTTGCTCAAAATAAACGATAGAATACATCTAGCAAAACTGTATTGGCTCAATAAGTTTCCAAATAGTAAAATACTTATCTTTACATTAATAAAATAATAGTATGAAACTTGAATTAATCCCCAAAATAAAGCACACAGCTTCAAACAATTTTTTCCTTCTCGCAGGTCCCTGCGCTATTGAAGGTGAGGATATGGCGATGCAGATTGCTGAAAGGATTGTTGAAATTACTAATAAGCTTGAGATTCCCTATATTTTCAAAGGAAGTTTTAAAAAGGCAAACAGAAGCCGGATTGATAGTTTCACGGGAATTGGCGATGAAAAGGCCCTAAGAATACTTCGGAAAGTTTCCGAAACTTTTGACATTCCAACGGTTACAGATATCCACGAAGTTAACGACGCCACTATGGCTGCAGAATATGTAGATGTACTGCAAATCCCTGCATTCTTGGTACGCCAAACCGATTTAGTAGTTGCGGCCGCTGAAACCGGAAAAGTAGTAAACCTAAAAAAAGGACAGTTTATGAGTCCGGAAAGTATGAAACATGCAGTGACTAAAGTAACCGATTGCAACAATGAGCAAGTATGGATTACAGACCGCGGAACCATGTTTGGCTATCAGGATATGATTGTTGATTTTCGGGGAATTCCCACTATGAAACAGTACGCTCCCGTAGTTTTGGATGTTACACACAGTTTACAACAGCCAAACCAGAGTGCAGGCGTTACGGGTGGGCGTCCAGAAATGATTTCAACCATTGCCCGTGCGGGTATTGCAACAGGTGCGGATGGAATTTTTATTGAAACCCACTTTGACCCATCAAATGCCAAAAGTGATGGCGCCAATATGTTGAATTTAAATCTGCTCGAAAAACTGCTGACTGATCTGGTGGCAATCCGCAAGACCATAAATCAACTGTAAGCCATAAATAAAAGGAATAAATAAAGCGCCCTGCCGTCAAAAGATGGCAGGGCGCTTTGGCTAAAAACAAAACTTTATAAAATAAGCATTGTTAAATTTTAAAAATCGTACAATTCATAAGTGGCTAACCTTGTTATTTATAAACTCCGGAATTAAAAAAGTATTATAATTTTAAATTGCAAATAGTTTCACCACCAAAGTAACCTCAACTATTTTCTCAAACTTTTTTTTGACAAAATATTTCTTCAAAAAGGAAAAGCTGCTTCTAAAAAGAAGCAGCTTCTAACCATTGTCAAAAAATTAACTCCCCAATTAATTTGATGTTGTAAAGATGCGAAGAAGGCCAGTATAAATCAAGAGGAAAAAGCCTGATTTTGTAGGGGGATTTCCCCCTTTTTTGCTGTATGATTTTTCTTACGACGTTTTTATCGCCTTACTTCACCTTTAAATTTTTCCGTAGAAATAGTTTGCTCAATAAAATTATTTATATTTACTTTGTTTTTCAAAGTACTTTATTATGAGTGAGCAAGACTATTTAAAAGACATAAGTGAAATCAAAAATCTCATGAACCGCTCCTCGCGATTCATTTCACTTAGTGGGCTTTCCGGAATTTTTGCAGGAATCTATGCAATTGTAGGAGCAGTGATTGCATATACATATCTTTTTCCGGAACCGGGAGAATATCTTACCCTTCACAGTTGGAATTTTAAACTTCTACTTGCGCTTTTGGCATCTGTAGCAATTCTCAGTATAGTTACTGCCTATTTGCTAACCACTCGGAGAGCAAAAAAAAACAATGAGAAGATCTGGGACACCACCACCCGCCGGTTGTTAACTAACTTTTTAATACCCTTGGTTACGGGCGGAATCTATATTATTATAAAACTGAACAGCCAACATTACGGTCTCACCGCCTCATTGATGCTTATTTTTTATGGACTGGCACTTGTAAATGCATCAAAATATACCATCGGAAACGTAAAATATTTAGGCTACGCCGAAATTATTATAGGATTGTTTTGCGCCGCCTTTCCTGGTTATGGGTTGGGATTTTGGCTTTTGGGCTTTGGACTTTTCCATATCATCTACGGAAGTATTATGTATCTGAATGAAAGAAAAGGATAAACGTGGGTATAATTGATAACATAAACAAATTATTTGATCACCGCATCCGGCTGGGTATTATGAGTATTCTTGTTGTGAATGAGGATGCGGATTTTAATCGGCTGAAGGAATTGCTGGATGTTACCGACGGTAATCTGGCCAGCCACATAAAAGCTTTGGAACAGGCTGAGTATATATTGGTGGAAAAAAGTTTTGTGGGCAGAAAACCGAATACCAATTACTCCGCCACCGCCTTGGGAAAAGTAGCTTTCAAAAAACATATTGAGGCCTTGGAAAAACTGATTCATAAACCGAAACATTAAAATATATATTTTTTTAGCTATTCACTTTGAAAAACAAAGTACTTTAAATTCATCTTTAAATAAATAATTATGGAAACAAAGAAAAATCACCTACCAAAAAAATCAAACAAAAGACTTTTTGGCATCCTATTGGGTATTGCTACGTTATTATCAATTCCTCTCATTGCAATGCAATTTTCTGATGAAGTAAACTGGGATTTATTCGACTTTTTAATTATGGGCACTCTTTTGCTCGCCACAGGAATATCCTGCGAATTAG
>Ga0209344_10005483_pt1 | contig 10938 bp, 7 predicted proteins | sample Cruoilmetagenom6_FD_187293 | JGI IMG/M metagenome (GOLD analysis project Ga0209344, IMG submission 187293) | Oil polluted marine microbial communities from Coal Oil Point, Santa Barbara, California, USA - Santa Barbara Oil Seep Sample 6 (SPAdes)... | ecosystem: Environmental > Aquatic > Marine >...
CACCACTGGTGAAAGCCGCAACGGGCGAAGTCGTGACAGCAGAAGAGCTTGGCGGCGGCGAGGTTCATGCTAAAGTATCTGGTGTAGTTGACCATCTAGCCAAGAGCGATAGTCACGCGTTGAAAATCGCACGTAGCATTATTAAAAATATCAATAATAACAAAACTATAGACCTTAAACTTAAACCAATTGTTGAACCCTTATATGACGCGGAAAGTATCTATGGTGTCATCCCTAAAAGCACCCGCACCCCTTATGATGTGCGCGAAGTTATTGCACGCTTAGTGGACGGCTCTGTGTTTGACGAGTTTAAGAAAAATTTTGCCGAAACCATCGTAACGGGCTTCGCGCATATATACGGCATGCCCATTGGTATTGTAGCAAACAACGGTGTGTTGTTTGGTGACAGTGCGCTTAAAGGCGCGCATTTCGTTGAACTCTGCGCTCAGCGCGGTATTCCGCTGTTATTCCTACAGAACATAAGCGGCTTTATGGTCGGTAAAAAGTATGAAAACGAAGGTATCGCGAAAGATGGCGCCAAAATGGTGACCGCCGTTGCCTGCGCCAAGGTGCCGAAGTTCACCATTATAATCGGTGGATCGTTCGGTGCTGGTAACTACGGCATGTGTGGCCGCGCCTATAGCCCGCGTTTTTTATGGATGTGGCCTAACGCCCGCATCTCTGTCATGGGCGGTGAGCAAGCGGCTGGCGTGCTAGCGACGGTTAAAGGCGACGGCATGGAAGCTCGCGGTGAAACATGGTCTGACGGCGAAGAAGAAGCCTTTAAAAAACCAATCGAAGAGCAATATGAAGAGCAAGGGCATCCTTACTATGCCAGTGCGCGCCTGTGGGATGACGGGGTGATAGACCCTGCTGATACCCGCCGTGTGCTTGGCCTTGCTATGTCCGCATCACTCAACGCACCTGTGGAAGAAACCAAATTCGGCGTATTTAGGATGTAATGGAATGAACACTTTGCTTTTAAACATTGATGATCGCGGTGTTGCTACTGTCACATTCAACCGCCCTGACCTGCATAATGCTTTTAATGCGGAGCTGATTAGCGAGCTGCACGACTGTATCACCCGCCTAGATGCTGACGATGATGTACGTGTGATTGTGCTAACGGGCGCTGGCCGCAGCTTTTCAGCGGGCGCTGACCTAAACTGGATGAAAGAAGCTGCAAACTACACTGAGCAAGAGAACATGGACGATGCTATGCGGCTGTCTGATATGCTGAGCGCCATTTACAGCGCCTCTAAACCAACCATAGCGCTGGTTAACGGCACGGCTTTTGGCGGCGGTGTTGGCATCACAGCATGCTGCGACATTGCGGTCGCTGTTGAAAGTGCCAAATTCTCCCTATCTGAAGTTAAGCTCGGCCTCGCACCCTCCACCATCTCACCATTTGTGGTGGCAGCCATGGGCATTCGCAACTGCCGCCGCTTGTTTGTCACAGCTGAGCGCTTTGATGCCCATAGTGCACAGCGTTACGGCCTTATCAGCGAAGTAGCCGCTGATCTCAGCGCTGCACAAACAGTCATTAATGAGATAATCAACAATATCCTTATGGGTAGCCCTGATGCGCAAGCCGAGAGCAAGGCACTCATTGATATGGTCGCAGGTGAAGATATCACCGAAGAGTTACGCGAGAAAACAGCCGCTCATATCGCTGCACGCCGAGCGTCTGACAGTGGAAAAGAGGGCTTAGACGCTTTCCTAAGCAAGCGCAAACCCAATTGGATAAAGGAATAGCGATGTTTAACAAAATTCTGATAGCCAATCGCGGCGAGATCGCCTGTCGCATTATCCGCAGTTGTGAAGCACTCGGCGTCAAGGCCGTTGCCGTATACTCTGACGCAGATGCTAGCAGCCAGCATGTGCTAAGGGCTAACGAAGCCGTGTATATCGGGTCAAACGCAGCTGCTGAAAGCTATTTAGTCGGTGAGAAAATCATACAAGCAGCGCTTGATACTGGCGCAGAGGCTATTCACCCCGGTTATGGCTTCCTATCCGAAAATCCAGAGTTCGCTGAGGCCTGCGACAAAGCGGGCGTGACCTTTATAGGCCCAAGCTCTACCTCCATGCGCGCAATGGCGCTTAAGGGTGCAGCAAAAGACCTTATGATAGATGCTGGCGTACCGGTGGTGCCTGGTTATCAAGGCGACAAGCAAGATGACGCGACCTTGAAGGCAGCGGCCGATGAAATGGGCTACCCCGTGCTGATTAAAGCAATAGCTGGTGGCGGCGGCAAAGGAATGCGCCCTGTGTTTGCTGAGAGTGAGTTTATCGATGCGCTGACCGCAGCGCGGCGTGAGGCAAAGAATGCCTTCGGTAACGATATTTGCCTTATTGAAAAACTGATCGAAAAACCGCGCCACATTGAAGTGCAGGTCTTTGGTGATACTCACGGCGACGCGGTACATCTGTTTGAGCGGGATTGCTCCTTGCAGCGCCGCCACCAAAAAGTGATCGAAGAAGCCCCCGCCCCTGACATGAGCGATGCTATGCGCAAAAGCATGGGCGACGCGGCCGTCAAAGCCGCGAAAGCCATCAATTACGTGGGTGCTGGCACTATCGAGTTTATTGTGGATGTAGCAAATGGTCTTGAGAACGCGCCTTTTTACTTTATGGAAATGAACACCCGCTTGCAGGTAGAGCATCCTGTGACAGAGATGATCACAGGCACTGATTTGGTCGCATGGCAGCTGGCTGTGGCGTTCGGCGCCCCTCTACCTCTCAAGCAAAACGAAATAACACTTAACGGTCACTCTATGGAAGTGCGCCTCTATGCTGAAGACCCAAGCAACGACTTTTTACCAGCGGCTGGTCACATTGATGTGTTTAACGTGCCAGCAATAGAACACACACGCGTTGAAAGTGGCGTGGTATCAGGCGACACGGTTAGCATTCACTATGATCCAATGATCGCGAAGCTTGTAGCATGGGGCGCTGACCGCGACATAGCGGCTGCGCGCCTTACAGAGCTTTTACAAGAAACTCAGCTGATGGGCTTGCCGGGCAATCGCTCCTTCTTGCTGCGCGCCCTCACCCACCCAAGCTTTTTAGCCGCTGATTTGGACACGAGCTTTATCGCGCGCTTTGAGGCTGATCTTATTCCAAGCGGCGCTGACACACCTGTGGACCGAATGCTAGCCACACTTGCGATTATCGCTACGAGCGACCGCGAAGCAGCGCTAGACGCTGATATATCCGAGGAGCCAGACAGCCCGTGGAATTTGGTAGATAGCTTTACGCCTAATTTACCCAGCACTGCGCTCTATTTCTATCAAGACGGCGAAGATGTAATCGAACAGCGTGTTCGCTACGCAGGTGAAGAAATTTTCATTGAAGAAGGCGGTGCAAGCTTTAGCGCTTACATCGATGATCACGACGGTCTATCCATCAGCGCAACCATTGATGGTTATGCCCTCACATATGCTGCCATGATGCAGGCTGAGAGCGTAACGCTGGCAACAGGTGACAAAGATAGCGTCATCATGCGGGCAAACACCGTCTTTAGCGCGGACGGCGACACCGAAGGTTCAGGCTCTCTCACAGCACCAATGCCAGGAAAAATACTCGATGTTCTCGTTAATAACGGGGACGAAGTTACCAAAGGACAGTCTCTGATCGTTTTGGAAGCTATGAAAATGGAACAAACCATGACGGCCCCAGCAGATGGCACAGTCACTGATCTTTCATTGACAGCAGATGACCAAGTTGAAGCGGGTCAAATTATATTGACGATAACGTCTAGTATTCAGGAATAAGTAAAAATGATAGAATTTCCACATCTACAGTTTAATCACGGCGAAGAAATTCAGATGCTACGTGACATGGTGCAAAAGTTTGCAGCAGACGAGATTGCACCGCGCGCAGAAGAAATTGATGAAACCAATCTTTTCCCAAGCGATCTATGGCCCAAGCTCGGCGAACTTGGCTTGCTGGGCATGACAGCGCCTGAAGAACACGGCGGAAGCAACATGGGCTATTTGGCACACGTGGTAGCCATGGAAGAGATTTCACGCGCGTCTGCCAGTGTTGGCTTATCTTACGGTGCCTGCTCTAACCTCTGCATCAATCAAATTAGTAAAAACGCCAACGATGCGCAAAAAGCCAAGTATCTGCCAAAGCTTTGTTCTGGTGAATATGTCGGTGCGCTAGCTATGTCTGAACCTAATGCCGGCTCTGACGTTGTTTCTATGGGGCTGCGCGCTGACAAAGTGGACGGCGGCTACACCCTCAACGGTAATAAAATGTGGATCACCAATGGCCCTGAAGCTGATGTGCTAGTGGTTTATGCCAAAACCGACCTAGATGCTGGCTCTCGCGGCATCACAGCCTTTCTTGTTGAAAAAGGCTTTGACGGTTTTTCCACAGCACAAAAACTAGATAAACTAGGCATGCGCGGTTCAAACACCTGTGAGCTTGTGTTCCGTGACTGTTTCGTGAGCGAAGAAAATGTAATGGGCGGCGTTGGTCGCGGTGTAAACGTGCTGATGTCGGGCTTAGACTATGAGCGTGTTGTGCTATCAGGCGGCTCGCTCGGTATTATGCGAGCATGTTTAGACGTCTGCATCCCATATGTGCATGAACGTAGTCAATTTGGTAAGCCGATTGGCACCTTCCAGCTTATGCAGGGTAAAATGGCGGATATGTACACTATCTGGGGTGCCGCGCGCGCGTATGTATACGCGGTGGCCGCAGCCTGTGATCGCGGCGAGACCACCCGCAAGGACGCAGCTGGCTGTATCCTGTTTGCAGCGGAGAAAGCCACATGGATGGCAGGTGAAGCTATCCAGACCCTCGGTGGTAATGGTTATATCAACGAATATGCAACAGGACGACTGTGGCGCGATGCAAAGCTTTATGAGATTGGCGCTGGCACCAGCGAGATCCGCCGCATGCTCATAGGTCGTGAGCTATTCGGCGAAACATAAAAAGGCCCCTTACCCTCCAAGGGTAATATTCATTGAAAGGACCGTGACATTGATCACGGTCTTTTTTTGAGAAATTTCCCAAAACATACCAAATATACGCAAAAATTATGAGAAATCTCTATATCTTGTAGTTTTCACGTTTCTACGAATCGCCTTGAATCAATCACTTAAGCTGCGAATCGTAAGCCCTTGTTCCGAATCACTTTTTACATTATTTGAATTTTAAGTATGTATATTACACTATTTAGTATAATAGCTATTTCATTGAATCTAAAGGTTGAATCACAGAGTCATAGGGTAAATTCCGCTCGTTTCATGAATACCCTCTGCCTGTGGCATATACCCACAAAAAAGGGCTGCATAAAGCAACCCTCAATTATTCTATTTTGATAGATTTAAACTTCAGTCAATTGCTGATTATAGCATACGCCGTGAAGGAGTGGTAGCATGAACGGTGTCGCCAAGCCCCAGATAAATGTGGCTAGTGCAATTAATTCTGGATGTATCAGACCAGCTAAGAAAATTATAAAAAATGTTACTAAACTATAGACTAGATATGCTGCAAAAAATTGGTTCATCTTATAATTAATCTTCCCAACGACATCGCCGAGAGCAGTTGTGGTAAGGGTGAAGGAAAAAGCAGAATAGACAGCAACACTTACAACCACGGCTGCTATGCCTTCGACCATAGTAAAAAGCATCGATAACACCCCGCCCGTAGCTGAGCTGTTCGATGCATCTAGCCCAACGACATTCAAAACACTCCCAACAAGCTCAAATAGTAGGCCAATAATAACATTGAGGATAGCCATAAACATAAGTAAGCCCATTAATTTTAGGCCGTTTATTAACATCGAAATAAAAAATTCTCGTGGCCTAGCCTCAATAGCACGCTCCACCCCTAGCACCGCAAACCTGACCCAGTAATTGAATATTCCCGCAACAAGTATGAGAAATAGAATTAAGCCAAAAATAGAACCAATCATACGAGAGAGAGAAATTATGCTAAATATATCGCCGCCATTGGCAATAAACCCAAGTATTTCATCAGGCTTAATGTTCTTAAAAGCTATTCCAATAATAACTGCAAGCATCAGGGATAGTATCATTGCCAGAGCCAGTGAACCAAAGTAACTCCCCCCAAAACGAAATTGGTGAGCAAACGCTATTTTTGTAATTTGCAAAGTAGATTTTATCGACATAATACCCTCATTTTAACACGTAATTTATTTACAATGTCCATGAAGTTGCAAAAAAGCGACCCTAATTTGATTATTTATGAAGCTCTATTCAGTAGGGACAGCTTCCATTTCAACACAGCGCTGATGGCGTACACCGTGTGCTGCTGCAATAGCAACCGTTGACCAAAGAGAGAGAACCATTGAGAGAATTAACCCTAAGACCACTCCAAGCATCACAGGCAGTACAGCTGATAGGATAATCACTGGCACATAGATCATCATTAACACTGCTGCAAAATCGTTTGTGCGTGCGTTCTTTACCTCAACAGCATCCGATCCCAGTGCTGTGCGCGTAAGGCTTGCTGACATCACCGCATAAACGACACAGATGCCAGCAACCATCAGGACCTGCATGCCAATCATGCCACCAGAAATAGCCGTTGGGTCCTGCATAGCATCCAAGTCAACCAAGCCAAGGGCTGCGAAAACCATCCCAAAGAGAACACCAAAGATCATAGCCGCAATCACAATCACGATACCAACCCCGATAAACTTAAGGCCGTTGGTGAGCGCGGATGAGAATACCTCGCCCCACTCGGTTAAGCCCCGCCCTTCACCTAGGGCCGCGTGACGTACCCAGTAGTTAAAGATCAAGGTCATGCCAACAACAGCGAATATCCAAACTGAGAGAATACCAATAATCATTGCACCGGCAGAAACGCCACTAAATAAGTCCGCGAATGCCGCAGGATCACCAGACATCATATCTTCAACGGTGATAGCCCCCGCGAAAACCAGCGCCATAATGGCAAATATTATGAAATAAAGCACAGCTGTTAGGCCAATAGTGCCGAGTAAGCCCTTAATGTTTTGGAACGGCACCATCGCCGAACGCTTAAAAACACTCATAATTCCGAAATTTTGCATCTCTTACCCCTTGTTTAGATTGCGTATAACAAAAGCTTAGCGACAGTCTAGCTGCACGGCAAGGACCATCTGACACGCAGACGTTGTGATTTGATCAATCTAGGAGACAGCTTTATTTCAGTCTTGAGATATCCCGTACCGCGCCTTTGCTGGCATTGGTGACCATCAGGCTATAAGCCTCAAGTGCTTTGCTGACCTTACGGTCACGCTTTTCAGCAGGCTTCCAGCCCTTTGCGTCCTGCACTGAGCGCCGTTCAGCTATAACAGCGTCAGTGAGTTGCACCTCAATGCTGCGTTCAGGGATGTTGGTCGCGATGATATCGCCAGCTTCAACTAGCCCGATAAGCCCGCCTTCAGCTGCTTCAGGGCTAACGTGCCCGATAGATAACCCCGATGTACCACCAGAGAAACGGCCGTCGGTTAACAAGGCACAGGCTTTACCTAACCCCATAGACTTTAAATAACTGGTCGGGTAGAGCATTTCTTGCATGCCAGGCCCTCCGCGCGGCCCTTCATAGCGAATGATAACCACTTCACCCTCTTTAACATCGCCGTCTAAGATGCCTTTGCTGGCTGCGTCTTGACTTTCATAGATACGCGCTGGTCCTTCAAAGGTTAAACAGCTGTCATCAACGCCTGCGGTTTTTACGATACAGCCCTCTTCAGCGATATTACCAAAGAGCACAGCTAGGCCACCATCTTGGCTATAGGCATTTTCTTTGGTGCGAATACAGCCACCTTCACGGTCTATATCAAGGCTTTCGTAACGTTTACTCTGACTGAAGGCTTGCGTCGTTCTAACGCCGCCGGGAGCGGCTCTATAGAAGCGTTTGGTGTCCTCGTCGTCATTGCCAACAATATCGAAGCGTTTAATCGCCTCAGCCATGGTTGGGCTATGGACAGTGCTGGTGTCACCGTGGAGCAAGTCAGCCCGGTGCAGCTCTGCCAAAATAGCAATAATCCCGCCTGCGCGGTGTACATCCTGCATATGATAAATATCTGAGGACGGTGAAACCTTACACAAATGAGGCACTTTACGGCTCATACGGTCGATATCTTCCATTGTGAAATCTATCTCGCCCTCTTGTGCCGCTGCTAGTAGATGCAAAACGGTGTTGGTGGAGCCACCCATAGCGATATCGAGCATGATCGCATTTTCAAAAGCTTTTTTATTGGCGATTGAACGCGGCAATAGGCTCTCGTCATCGCCTTCATAATAGCGCTTGGTGATGTCAACAATGGTGCGCCCCGCCGCTAAGAACAAGTCTTTGCGATCAGAGTGAGTTGCAAGCAAAGAGCCATTGCCCGGCAGTGCAAGGCCGAGCGCCTCCATCAAGCAGTTCATTGAATTAGCGGTGAACATGCCAGAGCATGAACCACACGTAGGACAAGCATCACGCTCCATACGGTCTATGTCTGCATCGCTGATACTAGCGTCAGCCGCACCAACCATTGGCGAGACAAGGTCCAAACGGGTTTCGCCGTCCTTGCTATCGATGCCCGCTTCCATTGGCCCACCAGAGACAAACACAGTGGGAATATTAAGGCGCAAAGACGCCATCAACATACCAGGGGTGATCTTGTCACAGTTGGAAATACAAATGAGCGCATCCGCGCAGTGGGCATTAGCCATATATTCAACGCTATCCGCGATCACTTCACGGCTCGGTAGGCTATAGAGCATACCGTCGTGCCCCATGGCGATGCCGTCATCTACAGCGATGGTGTTAAATTCTTTGGCGACGCCGCCTGCAGCCTCAATCTCGCGCGCGACCAACTGGCCCATGTCTTTTAAGTGGACATGACCCGGCACGAACTGGGTAAAGCTGTTGGCAACTGCGATGATAGGCTTAGTGAAATCACTGTCTGTCATACCCGTTGCACGCCAAAGTGCGCGTGCGCCAGCCATATTGCGGCCTCCAGTGGATGTTAGTGAACGGTATTGCGGCATGAAAAACTCCAAATAAAACACTCTTGCACTTGCCGCGCTTATACGGCGCAACGATAAGCCTGTCATCAATAAAAGGACATTATATGTTGAAAAACACACGAAACGAGTAACTTTACATTAGTATTGGTATAGTGCTTGACCCATTAGCTTCAATATGATGCTCTCACTTCATGAAAATATTCGACTGAGGGGCGAAGAAAAATGAGTAACCAAACTAACGGTGCAAATTGGGACGATTCTTATTCGGGCATGGTCTCCTTTTTGCGCTTAAAACATGCCGAAACTGCTAAAGGCGCTGACATTGCCGTTATGGGGATTCCATACGACTTAGGCACAACGGGACGACCTGGCGCAAGGTTTGGACCACGTGCCGTGCGTGAACAATCGCTTATCGTGGGGGAATTTGAGTGGGGCGTTTACCCTTGGACCTATGAAGTGCGTGATGCCTACACTTGTGTTGATATTGGTGATGTAACAGGCTTTACCGCTTATCCAGACCGCCTATGCCCATCTGTGGAAGCCAAAGCGAAAGAAGTTTTAGACGAAGGCGCATCCCTACTATCCATTGGCGGTGATCATTTTGTCTCGCTGCCTTTGTTGCGGGCACATGTTGCTAAACACGGACCGCTCGCGCTTATTCATTTTGATGCGCACAGCGACACGTGGCAAGACGAAGACCTTAACCACGGCACGATGTTTTACCATGCCCTACAAGAAGGCCTGATCATCCCTGAACACTCTATTCAAATTGGGCTGCGCACGCCAAACCCTGAAACATATGGCATAGAAATTTGGGATGCTGATAAGTGCCTGCGCTCAAGCCCTGAAGACGTGACGGCTCGCATTCGCGAAATCGTAGGCGGTAGTAAAGCGTATCTTACTTTCGATATTGACGCGCTTGACCCTGCCTTTGCCCCTGGCACAGGTACGCCTGTTGTGGGCGGTTTGCACGTCGCTTGGGCACGCACTGTGCTGCAAGGGCTTGAAGGCCTTAAAATTGTTGGTGGGGATCAGGTTGAAGTGTCACCCCATTATGATACTGCCGCGCAGATAACAGCGCTTGCAGGCGCTACTATTGCCGCTGATATTCTATACCTTATCGCAGCTGGTCGAAAATAACGACGAAGTAGGCTAGTCAGTCGGCAAGATGACACCATTGATAATATAATGGTCTGGCGCTGCGAATAACGTCACATGCTGGGTGGCAATGGTAATAAACTCTTTATCGCTCTCAAGCAGGCCTGCACCATCATGATTTGGGCCTACGCCCCCAATATTACCCTCGCTGGTCATAAACACGTGTTTAAGGCCGTGCGTGTCCATCAAAGCACGGAACCTGTTGAGTACAGACCGTTTCGGAAGATGGTGACTATTGCTGTCTCCCACTGAGATCACCACTACCTCGGGCTTAAGCACTTCTAGAAAAGCTTGGTTGTTGCTGGTGGGGCTACCGTGATGATTGCTCTGATAAACATCCACATCACCAACTAGTTTTGCGACCACACTCTCCACATCACGCTTGCCATTACCCCCACCCGTTAGGTCACCACCTATAAAGTATTGGAAACCTCCGTGGGTTAAAATCAGTGCTACTGACTGAGCATTTTCATCGTCTGAACCAACCGCTGACACGCTTTCTCCCCAGACAGCACTGCCCGCCGCCATGAAGCGGATTGTTGCGTTGGCCCCAAGCGAGATATCGGGCGCATCAGCACCAACACGCCTATAGCTACCGTTGAGCGCGGTTAAATATTTACCATATGTGGTGGCTCTACCAGTTGGTGTAAGTAATTTTGGTGGTGCAAAACAACGTGTCTCACCTGAACAGTCACCGCGGTCATAAATAATCGTATCCTCGTCGGTAAAGGCACCTAAATGTTGAAAACCACCAATATGATCACGGTGAAAATGCGATGCGATGATGTAATCCAACCGA
>Ga0209344_10005484_pt1 | contig 10934 bp, 5 predicted proteins | sample Cruoilmetagenom6_FD_187293 | JGI IMG/M metagenome (GOLD analysis project Ga0209344, IMG submission 187293) | Oil polluted marine microbial communities from Coal Oil Point, Santa Barbara, California, USA - Santa Barbara Oil Seep Sample 6 (SPAdes)... | ecosystem: Environmental > Aquatic > Marine >...
TTCCGTTAGTCACTATTTCATTTCCAACAAATAAACCTTCTACAACTTCATATTCATTACCAATTTGATTGCCTAATTTAATTTCACGCATTTCAAAAATAGGTTGGTCTGGATTTGTTTTAAGGTATACCACAGAACGTTCACCTGTCCATAATACAGAAGATGCAGGAATTGATAATACTTCATCATTTTTAGCTGTACTGCCTTCAATATTTGCGGTTACAAACATCCCTGGTTTAAATACATCGTCCTTATTGCTTAAAACAACACGTAAGGTTACAGTTCTTGTTTTCGTGTTTAAAACTGGGTCAATGAAATCAACTTTACCTTTAAACTCTTTATTAGGATAAGCATTGGTTGTTATCATCACTTTCTGTCCTTTTTTAAAGCGGTCAATCTGATTTTCATACACATCAAAGTTTCCCCAAACTGTGTTGAGATTGGCAATTTTTAATAAGGGTTGTCCTTGTTTGATGTAATCGCCTTGCTCTACCAATTTTTCTGTAACAGTACCCGAAACGGTTGCATAAACAGGAAAGTTTTCTTTTACTTTTCCTGTTTCTTCAATCTGGTTGATTTGATTTTCAGAGAGTTTCCATAATTTCAATTTATTACGGACTGCTTTGTATAAAGCAGGTTGAGATTCTTTTAAAGAAGCTGCTGTGATTAATTCTTGTTGTGCTGCATAGAGTTCTGGCGAATAAATGGTTGCCAATAATTGACCTTTACGAACTTCTTCGCCTGTAAAACTCACATTCAAACGTTCAATTCTTCCAGCGAAATAACTTACCTGTACTGCATTGGCTTCTTCGTTTTCAGCAATTTTACCAGATAACTTTATGGTGTTGCCTTCAACATTTCCCTTGCCTACAACAGTTGTTTGAATATTGGCTAATGCCATCGCATTTTCTGTTAGTTTAAATTGGTCTGCCATTAAGCCATCACTTCCGCTTTCCGCAGGAATTAAATCCATACCACAAATGGGGCAGTCGCCTGGCTCTGGTTGCATAATCTGTGGATGCATAGAACACGTCCACATTTGATTGGTTGCTGCAACCGCATCGTGATTATGGTCTATTTCTTCATTTGTCGAGCCACCAAAAAGCAACCAACCCAATAACACACCTACTACGAGTATGCCAATATATATGACTATTTTATTATTTTTCATTCTCTAATCGTTTTATCATTGCTTTCATTTCTTCTATTTCTTTACGTTGTGCTTTTATAATGTCTTCTGCTAATTTTTTAACTTCTGGGTCTTGAATATCTGCTCTCTCACTTGTTAAAATAGCGATAGAATGATGTGGTATCATTGCTTTCATCCAAAGGACATCACCAATAATGGGTGCTTGTGTTCTTACCAACCCTAATGCACCAACAAACAGAATGAAACTACTTGCGAGTATTGCGATATTCTTCTTTTTATCATTATACATTTTTCGCATAAAAAACCACATTATTACTGCCATTGTTGAAATCCCTAAACACGTCATATAGAATCGTGTTAGACTAAACCATACGTGGTCTATGGAATAGGTGTTTAAATACATTGTGATGTACATTGCTACAAATGAGCAAGCCAACATTATAAAGAAGGTTTTGTAATTTCCTTTGTTTGAGTGTTCTTTTGAATTTTCCATATTTTTTGATTTTATAGTTAAACTTTTTACTTACTTAATTTTAATATCCTGAATGCACCTTGTATCACCAATCCAAATACAATGATTCCTATAATTAAATCTGGAATACCAGAATGCAGCCAATTGACTAAAACGCCTGCTGTAATTACGCCAAGATTTATTATAATATCGTTAGAGGTAAAAATCATACTGGCACGCATATGTGCTTCTTGACTTTTAGATTTTTGTAAGAGGTACAAGCAAATGCCATTTGCAATCAAAGCAAATACTGAAACTATAATCATTGTTGAAAATACAGGTAAAGCTTCATAGCCTAAAAATCTACGTATTACCTCAACGATTCCGATAATTGCAAGTGTTATCTGAAAATAGCCTGCATATTTTGCAATCCGTTTCTTTTTTAAAACTGTACCACCAACCGCTATTAAACTCAATCCATAAACAAATGAATCTGCCAACATATCTAAACTATCAGCAACTAATCCCATTGATTTTGAAATAAGTCCTGTACTCATTTCGATAATAAAAAATGCAAAATTGATGATTAGAACTGTCCACAACAGTTTGGATTGACTCCTTGTAGATTCAGTAATAATTGTGTCTGTATCTTCTGAACTGATTAAACTTTCATTTAATTTTAATTCATTTAAGGCATTACCAATTTCATTTACATTTGAATTATGATATAGTGTTAAGATTCTTTCTTCTAAATTAAAATCAAGTTGTTTGATACCATCTATATCAGATAGCTTCATCTTAATTAGATTTTCTTCAGAAGGACAATCCATTTTTGATATTTTGAAAACTGTTTTCTGCATATAATTAAATGTTTTTTGTTCTTAATCGTAATGCGTTACCTATTACCGAAACCGAGCTAAAACTCATTGCTAAAGCTGCTATCATTGGCGAGAGTAGTATTCCGAAGAATGGAAACAACACACCTGCTGCAATAGGCACACCTAAAGTGTTGTAGATAAGTGCAAAAAATAGGTTTTGCTTAATGTTCTTCATTACAGCATTACTTAAATTTTTTGCTTTTACAATACCGTGTAAATCGCCTTTTACGAGTGTTATCATAGCACTTTCAATTGCTACGTCTGTTCCAGTTCCCATAGCAATACCGACATCACTTTTAGCCAATGCTGGTGCATCGTTAATACCATCACCTGCCATAGCAACTACTTTTCCGTTTTCTTGTAATTTCTCTACTTCTTTGAGTTTGTCTTCTGGTAACATACTGGCTTTAAAATCTGCAAGATTTAGTTCTGATGCTACTGCTTGTGCTGTATCGTGATTATCGCCTGTCAGCATTATTACATCAATCCCTTTACCTTGAAGTGCTTTAATGGCTTTAGCACTTGTTTCTTTTATCTTATCGCCTATAACTACATATCCAACGACGGTTTCATCTATTGACAAATAAGAAACTGTTTTACCCTGTTTTTGGTAAGATTTAGCTTCGTCTTTCATTGTCGATGTAACATCTGCTTTAGCATATTCCATCATTTTAGGATTACCTAATGTTACTTTTTTATCTTTTATTGTCGCTTCAACACCTTTTCCTGTAACAGCACTAAAATCTTCGGACTTTAAAATTTCTGCGTTGTGTTCTTTGCCATATTTAACTGTCGCTTCTGCCAAAGGATGTTCGCTATTTGTATTTAATGACACGATGTATTGTAACACTTCTTTTTCGCTTAAAGCATCATTAAAAGCTCCAACGGTTTCAACTGTTGGTTTTCCTTCGGTAATTGTTCCTGTCTTGTCAACGATAAGCGTATTTACCTTATCCATTTTTTCAAGAGCTTCAGCATTTTTAATCAATACACCATTTTGAGCACCTTTACCCACACCAACCATTACAGACATTGGTGTTGCTAAACCTAAAGCACAAGGACAAGCAATGATTAGTACTGCAATTGCATTGACAAACGCATACACATAAACTGGTTCTGGTCCCCAAATAGACCATACAATAAATGTGATAATAGAAATAAGAACTACAACTGGCACAAAATAGCCTGAAACTTTATCTGCTAAATTTTGAATAGGTGCACGACTTCTACTGGCATCATTAACCATATGAATGATTTGTGATAATAAAGTGTCACTTCCTACCTTTTCTGCTTTCATTAAAAAGGATTGATTCCCATTAATGGTTCCGCTACTTACTTTATCTTCTTGAGATTTGTTTACAGGAATAGGTTCGCCTGTAATCATAGATTCATCAATAGTTGTTTCGCCTTCAGTTATCACACCATCCACAGGAATTTTATCTCCTGGTTTCACTTTTAGAATATCATTAAGTTCTATCTCGTCAATACTGACTTCAACTTCTTCACCATCTACTATTTTTATGGCTTTATTAGGTGCTAATTTCAACAGTTCTTTTACTGCCGAATTGGTTTTACTATGCGCACGAGCTTCTAACAGCTGACCTAATAGTACTAACGTTAGAATTACCGTTGCTGCTTCAAAATAGACGTGGACTGCACCTGACTCGGTTTTAAATTGACTTGGAAACACATCCGGAAATAACATTCCAATTACGCTAAACAACCACGCAACACCTGCACCAATTCCAATGAGTGTAAACATATTGAGATTCCAAGTCTTAATGCTTTTATAGGCACGTTCAAAGAACATCCAAGTGGCATAAAACACGACTGGAATGGATAAAACAAACTGAATCCAGTTCCAATTTTTCTGTTCCATTATATCGTACAACGGATTGTTATTAAGCATTTCGCTCATAGCCATTAAGAAAATGGGCAAGGTAAATGCTGTGGCAATCCAAAATTTCTTTAATAGCTTTTTATACGTTTTTTCTTCTGCTGAACTATCTGCTTCCATTGGCACTAAATCCATCCCACAAATAGGACACGAACCTGCTTCGTCTTTGACAATTTCTGGATGCATAGGACACGTCCATTGTTCCTTTGAAGTTGCTGATAGATTTTGTTCTTCCACCAAATCCATTCCGCAAACAGGACAATCGCCTGGTTTATCATAAGTTTTATCGCCTTCGCAATGCATAGGACAATAAAATGTGCCTGTGCCTTTCCCTTTTTGTTGCTTTTCCTTTTTACCTTTGGTATGATGATGATGATGTTCACCTTGATTATGGATAGTGTATCTATCACTATCTTTTTTTAAGGCTTCTTGAAACTTTTCTAGAGGAATATGCGATTCCATTTCTATGATAGCTTCTGCCTTTTCTAAATCGACCATTGCTTTTGAAACACCTTCTATTTTAGAGAGCGTTTCTTCAACGTGACTGCGACAACCGTTGCAAGTCATTCCGTGTATGTGATATGTGTGTTTCATTGTTATAATTTTATTTAAAATTTAATTGAAAGTCCACCACCCCAACCATATCGGTTGTTATAATTCCCTTGAATTGAAAAATTTCGAGATAAGATGTACGATGCTCCAATTAACCATTGAGTTTCACCTTCATAAGATTTGTTGTTTTCTAACTCATTAACCCATCCAAAATCTGCTCTGTACTCGTATTCTCCTTCGAGAAAAATTCTAGGAAAAATCAATAGTTCTCTGTCCAAACGTATTCTTGGGCGCAATTGATGGTCCATACTCACATCGACATTAAATCTGTAAGGCGTGAAATATTTAACTCCAACCAATCCCACAGTATTGAATGTATCATAAGAATCTGGTGTTGAAGTTTCAGTATTTACGCCTGCATACACGCGTACCCAATCATTGAGGTAGCGATTATAATTTACTTCTATTTCGGCATTTTGGTTATAATCAAACTCGGCACGTAGTCCAAATTCGTTGCGGATGTTGCTCGACATCAATAAAAGTTCATTAAAGTTTGAACCTACACGTGCAGCTCCCCACGAATAGTAATGGTCTGTCTCGTCAATTAGGTTTTGTACTGGATAAGGTTTCATCCTTTCATCGCGTGGTGTATCATAGCTAAATACTCTTGCCATACCACCCATCATATGATATAACACGTGACAATGAAAGAACCAATCACCATATTCTACGTTATAAAATTCGATGACCACTTTTTGCATAGGTGGTACATTGACGGTATGTTTTAATGGGGAACGTTCGCCATTTTCATTGATGACCCTAAAGTAATGTCCGTGTAAGTGCATTGGATGATGCATCATTGTTAGGTTATTCAAAGTAATTCTAGTAACCTCTCCACCTTTAATTTTAATTTTGTCTGTTTCCGAAAGTGGTATGCCATTCAAACTCCAAACATAACGTTGCATATTACCTGTTAGATTAAGTAAAAGGTCGGTTACAGGTATGTCTGCCTTATAAGTCGTGTTTTCTTTTGCCTTTAAAAAATCATAATTGAAATAGGTTTTACGTGTGTCATAATTAAATGAAGTGGTGTCCTTTTGCATCATCTTATGATTCATTGGCATCACATCCTTTTTCATTTCCATATTCATTTCATTCTCCATCTGTCCATCTTTCATATCCATATTCATCTTCATCCCATATTTCTGCATTAGGACTTCTGGTATGTTACTGTTTTTATTTCCTACTAAAGCAGGTGCACCCATCTTCATATCCATTGTTGCCATTTGCTTCATCATAGCCACTTTATCTGGTCTGTCTATTACAGTAGCTGGATACAATTTTCCGCTACCCAAACGGATTGAGGTGTTGCCAGAACCATCTTGGGCTGTTGCTGTAATCTCTAATGTACCTTCTGGAATGGTTACAATCACATCATAGGTTTCGGCAATTGCAAAAAGAAATCGGTTTTTATATTTTGGTGTTACATCCACACCATCACTCGCTACAATCATCGGGTTACCACCACCAAAATCCAGCCAATAATAAGATGAAGCAGATGCATTAATAAAACGTAGTCGTACTTTTTCACCTGCTTTAAACTCTGGATATTCTGCAACTTTTTTACCATTGGCTAAAAACGCAGGATAGTAGATATCTGCAATATCTGCACCTTCCATTCTATCGCGCCAAAATTTGAATTGTGCGCCTAATGCATCTTCTTTTATAACTCTGCTTAATGGTACCGCTGTTCCTTTTTTAATCTGATACCACTCATTTCCTCGTTTAAGGTTTCGCAGTACATTTATTGGTTTTTCATTTGTCCAATCGGAAAGGACTACGACTAAATCCTTATCATAGTCCAAGGTCTTTTCTTTAGGATGAATGACTATTGAGCCATAAACTCCTTTTTGCTCTTGCAACATCGTGTGGGAATGATACCAATATGTGCCAGATTGGTTTATAGGTATTCTATATTGAAATGTAGTGTTTGGTTTTATAGGTGGCGTAGTTAAATAAGGTACACCATCATAAAAATTAGGAAGTATTAAACCGTGCCAATGTACAGAGGTTTCTTCATCCATTTTATTGGTTACGTTAATAATAGCGAGGTCACCTTCATTAAATTCTAATGTAGGACCTGGAATTCCACCATTAATTGTCATTCCTTTGGCGGTTACACCTGAAAGAGTTATTTCATTTTCTTCTATAGTAAGGTTATACTCTTGTATGTTTCGGCCTTCTTCTTTTCTATCTTGACCATTTGTACCAACTTGGGCAAATGCCATTGAAGTTAGAAACAAGAGAAATATTGTGTTAAATGTTTTCATTGTTTACTGAATTAAATAATTAATGATTGTACTTTGCACATAGTAGGTCTTCACAGATTCTATTTGGTTCATTTGAAACTTTAGCTGCAACTCTTGAATATCTAAAACATCATTAAAATCTATCGTTCCTGTTTCATAGCTTTTGATTAAAATGTCTTCTGCATCTTTGGCTTGCTGTAGGTTTTTGGTTTGGGTAGCATAACTTATTCTTGCAGAAATACGTTCATTATTCGCTTTGTCTAAAAGAGTTTCCAATGCATTTAAACGTTCCTGTTTTTGGGCAGTAATTTCCTGTTGTTGCAACTCATTTTGTTTGGTTTGGGATTTATATTTCTTATTGAAAATTGGGATAGATACGGAAACCATTGGCATTACAATATCCTTTCCGTTATCGCTAAAATCCATATTTGGTCTTTCAGCAACATTGATATAATCTAATCCAAAACCAATCATCGGACTGCTTTCTTTTTGATTCAATAATTCTGATTGCTCTATGGATTGATAGAGTTTATCATATTTTAGTAATTCAGGATGTAATACTAATTTTTCAAAAGTAATATCAAAGTCTTCTGAAGGTATCATTAAACTATCTACCACATTCACGGTAACATCATTATCTCTATTCAATAGATTATTGAAGTTAGTTTGTTCTGCTAAAAACTGTTGTTGCAATACATCTTTTAATTGTTGCATTTCGTTCTGACGCATTTGCAATCGCAACACATCTACTGCGGATGCTTTACCAACCTCTACAGAAGTTAATGCCAACGTCTCATAAGTTTCTAATAGTATGATGTTTTTAGTTAAGACCTCTTGCTTTGCTTTATTGGCATATAGATTATAATAGGATTGTGATACCGAAGCCATTAGTTTTCGCTTTGCGATGACAATGTCTTCGTATTTAGCATCTGCCAATGAACTCACGTAATTTTCTCTCGAAGTAATAGTCCCAAACCACGGTAACATTTGTTTAGCAGATACTTTAAAGCGTTGTGCACCTGTTCGTGTTTCTGGCTCACTCACAAAATAACCAACACCAAATTCGGTATTAGGAATGGTGTTGACCTCGTTTACCTTTTCGGAAGCTCTTTTGTATTGTAACTCAAACTTTTGAATTTCTGGATTGTTTGTTAAGGCTTCATCGATAAGTATTTCTAATTGTTGAGCGTTCGCAAAAAGACTAAAGAAACAAGAGCCAAGAGCCAAGACGATTTTTATTTGTATTGATTTATATTTCATTTTGATGTTCTTTTAAGTTGAACTTCTGCTTTCCAGCTATACAATACTGGTACAACAAACAAAGTGATTAAGGCTATAAGCATTCCACCAAAACTTGGTATTGCCATAGGTATCATTATATCGCTTCCTCGACCTGTAGAGGTTAATACTGGTAATAATGCTAAAATGGTCGTAGCTGTAGTCATTAAACACGGTCTGATTCGTTTTTCACCTGCTTCAACAACTGATGCTCTAATTTCCTTTTTATTCTCTGGTGTGTTTCTATCGAATGTTTGGGTTAAATAAGTTGCCATTACTACACCATCATCGGTTGCAATACCGAAGAGGGCAATAAAACCAACCCAAACCGCAACACTTAAATTGATTGGGTGCATTTGGAATAAATCGCGTAGGTTTTCACCAAAGAAATTGAAGTTTAAAAACCATCCTTGACCATACAACCAAATCATAATAAAACCACCTGCAAATGCTACTGCAATACCTGTAAATACCATTAATGACGTACCTACAGAACGGAATTGGAAATACAGAATTAAGAAAATAATTGCTAATGCTAAAGGCACAACAACCGACAAGGTTTTTTCGGCTCGCAACTGATTTTCGTATGTTCCTGTAAATTGGTAGTTAATACCTTTTGGAACTACTAATTCGCCACTATCTATCTTTTGCTGAATTAGAGCTTGTGCGCTTTCAACTACATTGACTTCGGCAAAACCATCTAGTTTATCGAACAATACATAGCCAACTAAAAAGGTATCTTCACTTTTAATGACCTGTGGACCTTGTTCGTAACTTATAGTTGCCAATTCGCTTAAAGGCACAGGACTTCCTTTTTCAACTGGCACATAAATCTGTTGTAAGTCTGTTGGGTTTGCTCGTAATTCTCTTGGGTATCGTACTCGTACACCATATCGCTCTCGACCTTCTACCGTTTGGGTTAAGACCATACCACCAACTGCTACTTTTAATACATCTTGAACATCTTGTATCGAAATGCCATAACGTGCAATTTTCTCTCTATCAATATCAATTAACAAATAGGGTTTACCAACAATACGGTCTGCAAAAACAGCTTCTTTTTTAACACCTTCCGCTTGTTTAAGTATATCTTCTAACTGAACTCCAAATGCTTCTATTTGCTTTAAGTCTTGACCTTTAACTTTTATTCCCATAGGTGCACGCATACCAGTTTGTAGCATTACTAATCGGGTTTCAATAGGTTGTAGCTTTGGTGCAGAGGTTACGCCTGGCAATTTGGTAACTTTTACAATTTCATTCCAAATATCATCTGGTGATTGTATTTCTGGTCGCCAATTACGGTAGAACTCGCCATCATCGTCTGGAATGAGTTGTTCTTTTGCTTTAAGAGATTGCCACGCTTCACGCTGTTCCGCTCGCAATGACATTCCGTTTTTTAACACATATTCACCATCATCATTGACTTTATAGCGTTGGCGTACTCCGTTTTCATTCAGCATATATTCTGGTTTGTACTGAATGATATTTTCATACATTGACAAAGGTGCTGGGTCTAAAGCTGATTCTGTTCTTCCTGCCTTACCTACAACAGTTTTTATCTCTGGAATACTGGCTACTGCCATATCTAATTGCTGTAAGACACGTTTGTTTTCTTCTACGCCAGAATGAGGCATCGAGGTTGGCATTAGTAGAAATGAGCCTTCATTTAATGAGGGCATAAACTCTTTGCCTGTATTTTTCATAATGAAAAAACCTGCAATTACAATAGCCGTTGGTACAGATAAAAACAATAACTTATTATCTAAACACCACCTTAAAATACGTGTGTAGTATTTTATAAATAATGAGAAAACACCTAATAAACCAAAGCAAATAACACTCACAAAAATGAGATTCCAAAAAATGCTTTTATCAACGCCTAATGGTCTCCAGTATTCGGCTAACAAGAATACAATAGCTGATGCTGAAATAATGATATTGATAAGATTCGCTTGTTTGTCTGTTATCTTACTTTGAAGATTGAGAAATGCTGTAATCCCAAACGCAATTAAAATTAATCCTAACCAATACCCATAGATAATTGCAGCGATACCTAATGCTATTAAAACAGCATTTAAAACATATTTAAAAGTGTTTTTGATGTTTTTCTTTCGGAATAAAAATGCAGCAAACGGTGGAATTAAAAACAACGCTACTATTATAGAAGCTGTTAATGCAAAAGTCTTTGTGAAGGCTAATGGTCTAAACAGTTTTCCTTCCGCTCCAATCATTGTAAATACAGGAATGAAACTGATAATAGTTGTCATAACTGCGGTTACGATTGCACCAGACACTTCAGCTGTTGCGTTATAGACTACTGTGTTAATTGGGATGAGATTCCCACTTTCGTGGGAACGATTCTCGTCTAAATGCCGAATAATATTTTCTGATAGTATGACACCAACATCGACCATTGTTC
>Ga0209344_10005485_pt1 | contig 10934 bp, 7 predicted proteins | sample Cruoilmetagenom6_FD_187293 | JGI IMG/M metagenome (GOLD analysis project Ga0209344, IMG submission 187293) | Oil polluted marine microbial communities from Coal Oil Point, Santa Barbara, California, USA - Santa Barbara Oil Seep Sample 6 (SPAdes)... | ecosystem: Environmental > Aquatic > Marine >...
AAGAAGTATACTCCTGATCTGATATCAGCTGATCAGCTTGTTAATATTAGGTGTCCATGTCTGCTCGAGAACGCTCAACTCGCACTGAGGGAATTATTTTGCGTCGGAGGGATTTCGGAGAATCGGACCGAATCCTGGTTCTTTTCACGCGTAAACTTGGACGCATTTCAGGAATCGCGAAAGGATCGAGAAAACCAAGCTCGAAGATTGCAGGGCATCTTGAATTGTTCATGCGTTCGTCTTTTTTGATCTCCCGCGGCAGGAATTTGCACCTGATTACTCAAGCCGAGGTTCTGGATTCCTTTGATAAATTACGGGAGGATCTACAGGGAATTGGCCGGGGATCATATATAGTTGAATTGGTTGATGCTGTAACATTTGAAGAGGGCAGCAACCTCAACCTATATGAATTATTGTTGACAACTCTCAAAGCTCTGGATTCTGGAGATGACCCGGCGATCATCACTCACTTTTTTGAATTGCACTTGTTAGGACTGGTTGGTTTTCAACCCGAGTTTTTCATTTGCGTGGAATGCGGAAAGAAGATTACCGAACAGGATCAATATATCTCTGGAGAGTTAGGGGGAGTAGTCTGCCCTTCGTGCATGAAAACTGTTTCTGGGGCTGATTTCAGGCCAATTTCAGCGAGAATTCTGAAATATTTGCGACATTTTCAGCGGTCAACCCTGCAGGAATTGTTAGCTCTGAATATGCCGATTAATGTGAAAAAAGGGCTGGAAGAGGTTATCCGTTATTACCTAACACATACCCTGGAAGGGCATTTAAATAGCCCGGAATTCATTAACAGAATTATGGAATAATGGCTTAAATTCCCCGTAATCACAAATAATATCAGTGTAATAACTTAGTTACACTGATATTGTCCAGAAGTATCAATTGGGTTAGCTAAGCTGTCCTTCAATGACCAATTTTGAATCACTGAATTTCTCACCCTCGTAGATAAAGTACTTCAAAGTTATGGGAATGATCTTTCCCATCATCGCCTGGGCGGGGCAGTATGCATCTGCGGATAATTCCATGGCCCGGGAGACTGCGCTCTCCGAGATTTCCTTTCCGGCAACGTGATATTCAATCACTGCGCTTGTAAACACTTTGGGATGTTGATCGGCCCTTTCTGTTTCAACTTTCACTTGAAAATCCGTGACTTCCTGCCTCTTTTTCTTCAGGATAGAGATGACATCCATGGCTGTGCAACCAGCCAGGCTGACAGCCATTAACTCCATTGGACGAAAACCGTCCTCGTCACCACCTACTTTTGCGTATGCGTCCAGGGGGACCTCAAATCCAGAATCAGCTGAACCGGTAAACGACATTCTACCTTTCCAATCAACTTTTGCGTTCATGATTTACTCCTCTAAAAGGGGGGTTACATATTTTTCCAGGGTATCCAGATTGATCGCGCCCACCCAGGCTAATCGCAAGTTTCCCTTCCGATCAATGACCCAGGAATTAGGAAGCGTGCTGTTCTGGAAAGTGACCATCGATTTGGTTCCTGGATCTAGCAAGACGATAAACTCCAGTTTTTGCTCTTCTACAAAGGCGCGGACCTCAGTTTCTGGTTGACCAGCTTCAATGGCGACAATCTGGAATCCTTTGTCAGTATATTTCTTATAATATGCTTGGAGATCAGGCATTTCCTGGCGGCACGGGGGGCACCAGGTTGCCCAGTTGTTCACAAGTACTACCTGCCCTACAAAATCAGATAAAGATACTTCTTGGCCATCCAGGTCAAATAAAGTCAACTCAGGTGCGGGTTGGTCAACTTCGATCGGCGGGAGCAAAAATGCCTCCTGGATGTTCTGATCAACACCAGTAGTTCCCTGTATATAAATTGCTATCCCAATAAAGATCATCAACCCAACTCCAACCAGGATAAATGGCAGGAAATTGGTTTTACTATTTACGGTATTTGACATAATCTTGCTCCTTGTAGAACTGCTCCGGTGCTTAGAGCGTATCTTGCCCTATTGTACTATTTAGAGTCAAAAATCATTGCCCTTCTTACACAAGATTTTCATCAGAAATATCTTGCTGTTCCTGGAAGGTTTATGGGTTTGTGACAATAAATATCCAAATTGAGATAAATTGTGAATGATAATTTTCTGAGTATTAATCAGATATCCCAGATGCCTTTATTGACCACTTTTATATCCTAAATAGTCCCTGATGGTAGAAAGAGGCTGGATAATAAATAAATGTCACATAAAATGGGTGAGTTTTGTCCATCGAATCATGGCCTACGACTGTGAAAAAGGAATTGAATACTGGTATACTAAACGTGAAGTTTTTACTAACTTTGGCTCCGTTGCTGTTATCCATTACACATGAAAAATATTAATAAATGTTGCTTGAGCAGCGCCCAGGCTGAATTGAAATGTACCCATATTTATTGGTATCAGGTATTCAGTCAAAAGAAGCCAGATATCAGGGGTTATTTTTATCTTGGAATTTATGGAGGAGCAGCTCCCAGGGCGAATTAAGGCGACTTGGATTGCTCCTCTTTTGATTTAATTGTTGAATTTGGGAAAGGAGAAAATTATGGCAAACTTGTCTCTAGAACTACCTACGATGTTTGGAGACCATCATGTTATCGAGGTCAGGCGGATCCTGCTTGAATTTGATGGCGTGACAGAAGTTTATGCAAGCAGCGGATTCAGGGCTGTTGAGGTGGAATACAACAGTAAAAAAACACCTAAAAAGGATCTGATTGCTGCGCTCGAAATAGCAGGGTATATGGGAGATTTTTCTATAGCCGTGGAACCATCTACTCCAGCTATTGAAGATTTAAAAGGCGCTTACTTCCGACATACTGAGGCCGCTGAGCAGACCGGGAATACGGTAAGTTTTGAACAGACTGTAAAAGTTCAACGCTCTCCCCTCTGGCCTTGCCCAGGAATGGGACCAGTAAAGACACAAATTTTAGAAGTGGATGAGGAGACTGAAGATGGCTAAAAAGAAAAGGACCATTGAAGAACTTAGTATAGATCCCGCAACCCAGGAAATGCTCCAGCGAGCCGAGGAGATGGGGATCAAAACTGCCTTTACAAGGGCAGACGATATGGCACCATGCAGTATCGGCGCTAAAGGAATGTGCTGCAAGAACTGCAGCATGGGTCCCTGCCGGTTGACCAAAGACGGCCAGGTTGGCGTTTGTGGTGCGACGATCGATACTATTCAGGCCCGAAATCTTCTTAGGGCTATTTCAGTTGGCGCTTCAGCGCACTCGGACCACGGACGCGATATGGCCTTTACGCTCAAAGCTACTGCCAATGGGGAAGCTGAAGGGTATGTCATTCGAGACGTGGCAAAGTTGCGAACGGTGGCCAGATATTACAACATCCCTGTTGAAGACCGACCACCCAATGATATTGCCAACGATCTGGCAGACCTTTATATTTCTCAATTTGGTCAGCAAACTGGACAGGTTGCTCCAGTTATCCGGGCACCGAAGAAACGCCAGGAACTCTGGAAGGAACAAGGAGTTATGCCCCGCGGTGTGGACCGAGAAGTCATTGAGGCATTGCATAGAACCCATATTGGTGATGATCAGGATCCAAAGAATATTCTTAGGCAGGCAATTCGGACATCCCTATCTGACGGATGGGGCGGAAGCTTGATCGCTACTGATGTATCAGATATCCTGTTTGGCACTCCTGCACCGATAATGGGTGAAGCTAATCTTGGTGTTCTGAAAGATGATTATGTCAATGTGGTTGTTCACGGTCATGAACCTACACTGAGTAATATGATTGTTGTCGCGTCTCAAACTCCCGAGATCATTGAATACGCAAAAAAAGCAGGCGCTAAAGGAGTAAATATCTCGGGGATTTGCTGCACAGCCAATGAAACTCTCATGCGTCAGGGGATCCCAGCAGCAGGAAATTTCTTACAGCAGGAGCTGGCCATTCTCACTGGTGCGGTGGAATCCATGGTGGTGGATGTGCAGTGTATTATGCAGGCGCTGGTTGGCCTGGCTGAAAATTTCCACACAAAGATTATTACCACTTCTCCGAAAGTGATGATTAAAGGCGCAACCCATATAGAGTTTGATGAACATCAAGCACTATCCATCGCGATAAACATCTTAAAAGAATCGATTGATAATTTTGAAAAACGCGGAGAGATCCAGATCCCGGATTACAGATCTGAGCTCATCCCCGGTTTCTCGCATGAGTACATCAATTATGCTCTGGGTGGATCCTACCGATCTTCTTTCCGGCCGCTCAATGACGCCATCATCTCGGGAAGGATCCGGGGTGTTGCCGCAGTGGTTGGATGTAATAACCCCCGAAGTCAGCACGACTATCTGCATACAGTAGTTACCAAAGAATTACTCAAACAGGATGTCCTTGTTGTTGAAACTGGATGTTCGGCCATCGCCAACGCCAAAGAGGGTTTATTGATGGGCCAGGCCGGTTTGGATAATGTTGGCCCTGGTTTGCGCGAAATCTGCGAAGCCACCGGCATGCCCCCAGTACTCCATATGGGAAGCTGTGTAGATAACAGCCGCATTTTGACGGTCTTATCCCAGGTTGTTGAAGAAGGAGGCTTGGGAGAGGATATCGACGAGGTTCCTGCTGTTGGATTGGCGCCGGAATGGATGAGTGAAAAAGCACTCTCAATTGGCACCTACTGTGTGGCTTCTGGAGCATACGTGATCTTTGGCGGAAGCTCCCCGATTAGCGGGGACCCCGACAAGGTTTCTGATAGTGATATTGTCACAGATTTGGTCAGCTCAGGATGGGAAGAGGATTTTGGCGGAAAGCTTGAGTTCATTCCTGACCCTGAAGACATGATTAAAGCAACTCTGGATCATATTGATAAAAAAAGGGCAGCTTTGGGATTGATCGAATATGACCCCACACTGTTTGGTAAAAGCGGCGACAAAGACATGCTTGAGCTGGAGAAACTTCCTCTCAAGGACCGTCGCCAGGCGATCTACGGATCCGCTAAAAAATGAAGGAGAAAAGATAAATGTCTAAGTACATTGCTACCCGAGCCGTTCGCGGCGCAAACGCCCTTGTTTATGAAGCCGAGACGATGCTTCATAAAGCCCTTGCAGAGAAGGGTCCGGAAACAGTCGTGGAATTTCCAAACACGGCGTATTATCTGCCCCTGATCTACGCCATGACTGGTGAGAAGATTGCTACGTTGGGTGATATTCCCCCTCTCCTTGAGAAGGCCCGCAGTCTGCTTCACCCCATACCATCTGAAGATAAATGGACCCCTTATCTTGGTGAAACCCTCGACAGCGGCATGGCGACGTTAATTGCTGCTGAAGTTATTGAAGCTATCCGGACGATCTATGGCCTTCAACCGGAGATGTATCCTGATATCGAACTGGCTGGCGGAACCGAATATGGAGATCGCGATTTTGGTATGTCCGGCCGGTTGAATGGACCGATCGATGATATACAACTCCGCTCCTGGGGTATCCAGCTGGTTGATGGCAGGATGCCTGGATTTGCGGCAATTGTTGGTGCGGCCAAATCAAATGAAGTGGCGGTAAAGATAGTCCGTGAACTCCAGCAGCGAAACATCCTTACCTTCCTTTGCGGAAATGTCAATGGACGCAGCATCATTGACCAGTTGGTAGAAGAAGGTGTTGAACTGGGATATGACACATATACTGTTCCATTTGGTACAGATACCCTGAGTGCGATCTATGCCCTTGGGTTTGCATCCCGTTCCGCTCTGACCTTCGGCGGAATCGATGCCGGAGAGGCCAGGAATATCCTAAACTACAACCGATCCCGAGTTTTCGCCTTTGTTTTGGCCCTGGGAGAAGTAGATGATCTGAAATATGCCGCTGCAGCCGGCGCCATAAACTTTGGCTTCCCGGTCATTGCGGATACAGTTATTCCGGAGATCCTGCCGACAGGTGTGACTACCTATGAACATGTGGTCAGTATGCCATTCGATCAGATCGAAGGAAAAGATGACCTGGAACGAGCCACAGCCCTGGTGCAAAAATGCATCCAGATCCGCGGTGTGAAAATCAAAATTACAGATGTCCCAGTTCCTGTTCCTTATGGATCTGCCTTTGAAGGCGAAGTGGTTCGCCGCGCGGATATGCGGGTTGAGTTTGGAGGAAAGAATTCCCGGTCCTTTGAATATCTATACATGACCGACATGGAAGAGATCACCGACGGAAAAGTTGAGGTTGTTGGTCCCTCCTTCGAAGATCTTGAAGATGGCGCATCAATCGATATGGGTGTTGTAGTCAAGGTTGCGGGTCGTGAAATGGAAGAGGACTTTGAGCCTGTGCTGGAACGCCAGATCCACGACTTTGTGAACGGCGCCTCCGGCATCCAGCATATTGGCCAGAGAGATATCGTCTGGTGCCGCATCTCGAAAGGTGCAGCTGAAAAAGGATTCAGTCTGGAACATTTTGGGAAGATTATCCATGCCCGACTCCATTCAGATTTCGGGGCGGTGCTCGACAAGGTCGAAGTGACTGTTTATACCGACAAAGCCGAAATAGAAAAATGGCTGGACAAGGCCCGAGTTTCCTATGATTACCGCAATAAACGTTTGGCTGATATGACGGATAAATCAGTGGACGTATTCTACTCCTGCACCCTGTGCCAGAGTTTTGCGCCTGACCATGTTTGTGTAGTCAGTCCCGAACGCCTTGGCCTTTGCGGAGCCTACAATTGGCTGGATTGCAAAGCGTCATTCAGTATTGATCCGACAGGACCTAACCAGCCGATCCAGCTGGGAGAGACGTATGACGATGAGATCGGATACTGGGAAGGCACTATTGACTATACTAAATCAGCTTCCCACGGTGTGATCGAAAAAGTATCCATGTACTCGATCATGGAAAATCCGATGACAGCCTGTGGATGCTTTGAGGCTATCTTGATGTACATCCCCGAAGTGGAGGGTGTGATCGTGGTCAGCCGTGAAGACACCGGTATGACTCCGATGGGGATGAAATTCAGCACCCTGGCTGGCATTGCCGGCGGTGGTGTTCAAACACCCGGTGTGATGGGTGTGGGCAAGTATTACATGCTCAGCCCCAAATTCATATCGGCCGACGGAGGTTTTAAACGTGTTGTCTGGATGAGCAAGAATATCAAGGATAGCATGGTTGAAGAAATGAAAGGCGTTGCTGAGAGGGAAGGTATCCCGGATCTGATCGAAAAGATTGCAGACTCGGAAACCGTGACCACAGTGGAAGAACTTCAGCAATGGGTCAAAGACAAGAATCATCCTGTTCTGGAAATGCCTACCATGCAGAGGGAGGAGAAGGAACTGGATATTCCCGAAACAGTGGCTGATAGTTCAGAAGTCATTGCCCAGGCAGAAGCTGTCATTGCCAAGACAACACCTGAAACACCTGAACCGAAACCGGAAGTAGAATCAGCAACCCCGCCACCTGCTCCTGCAGCACCAGTGTCATCGGTGCCAGCCGGAGTATCTGGAGAGGGGGCAGAAAATGCTGTCAATATGCTGCGGCGGGCTTTAATAGCTGCCCTGGCAGAGCTTGGCGGAATTGAAGGTTTGGACGTAGGAAGCTTCGAACCACCTGCTGCTCCCGCGGCGGCTCCTTCTGCAACCCCGGCAAAGGCGGCAGCGGCAGCCCCAATCGCTCCAGATGAAGCCTGGCTGCCTGCAGATACAAAAACAAAACTCTCAAAAGAAAGTTGGGATGGCGTTGTCAGGGAAATCACCCTGGGAGCGACAGCAGCAGATGGAGGCACTCGCTCCCATACTGTCACCATTGGTGGATCCACAGCAATGCCCTTTATGCACTTTGAAGGACAAATGCCCCGCAAGCCTGTAATCGCGATTGAGGTCCAGAGCCGCAGGCCAGATGATTGGTCTGAGCTGCTAGTGAAAGCCTGGGGCGATGCGATGAATGATCCGGGAGAGTGGGCGAAGGCTGCCGAAAAAGCCGGAGCAGAAGTAATTTATCTAAAACTGGCTCTCACTGACGCTGATGGCAATCCTACTACCAAAGATCAGGCCATGGAAGCGGTTGATAAGGTGCTCAAAGCCAGTGGTTTACCATTGGTTGTCTTTGGCCCTGGTCAGCCGGAACCAGATAATGATCTATTGGTAGAGATCTCTACGAAATTCAAGGGGGAACGACTGCTCCTTGGTGTGTGCGAGGATAAAAACTACCGCACCATTGTCGCCTCCGCGATGGCTGATGGGCAGCTTGTTGTAGCCCGCACCGCGATGGATGTGAATCTGGCCAAGCAGCTCAATATTCTGATCACGGATATGGGGCTTTCTGCGGAGAGTATCGTCATGGATCCTACAACCGGCGCCCTCGGCTACGGTTTTGAATACGGGTACTCCGTGATGGAACGTCTACGGATCGCAGCCTTGCAGGGTGACACAATGACCCAGTTCCCGATGTTGGTTACCCCTGGTGAAGAATGCTGGAAGACCAAAGAGTCCAAAGTCGGCGTAGATGTCCCAGAGGCATGGGGTGATTGGGAAACCCGGGCAATTTCCTGGGAAACCACAACAGCCATCATGTTGGCTCAATCCAGTGCTGATTTGATTGTCCTCCGGCACCCCGAAAGTGTCAAACGGACTAAAGACGCGATTGATGATTTGATGACTGGATAAGCAGTTGATAAAATAATCCGAGTTGAGCCTTCAATGAAAGGCTCAACTCAGCATCCTTCAATGATAGAAGATAGGATAAACGGAGAAAACGTATGGCACTAACCGGGATCCAAATTTATAAGCTGCTTCCACAAACAAATTGTAAGGAATGTGATTTTCCGACCTGTCTGGCCTTTGCCATGAAACTGGCTGCCAAACAGGTTGAACTGGCAAAATGTCCTTACGTCAGTGAGGAATCATCCGCATTATTGGCAGAAGCTTCTGCCCCACCTGTCCGTCCCATTTTGATCAAATCTAATGGGCATGAAGTGAAGGGTGGAAATGAAGTTGTCATGTTCCGACATAACAAAAAATTCTTCAGTCCTCCCGGGCTTTTTGTTCGGGTTTATGATGACCAATCTTCTGAGGACATCAAGGCCAAAACCAAACCGGTCGCTGATTATGTTGTGGATTATGTGGGTATGGATTTAGTAATGGGCGGAATCGCTGTCCAGGCGCGAGGCGGAGATTTTGGCGCTGCAGTGAAAGCTGTCCGAGAGGTTAACTCTCAGCCACTGATCCTGATCGGCTCTTCTGACGAGATTAAGAGTGGGTTGGAAATCCTGGGCGCTGATGATACACCTCTTTTATGCGCCGCAACAGCTGAAAACTGGGAAGAAATGGCAGCTCTAGCAAAGGAATATAATGCTCCCCTTGCTGTAGAGGCAGGCAATATTGATGATATGGCTGGTCTGGTAGAAAAGCTGGAAGGCAAGGACCTGACAGATTTTGTTCTGATGCCCAAACAGCGAACTTTGATCGGAACCTTAACCGCAAATACTACTATGCGGCGGATGGCACTGAAAGAGAATTATCGCCAGCTTGGTTTTCCGATAATCAATTTCCCGGGTGATGCAGGCGATCCAGCTCGCGAACTAACCCTGGCAATGCAGGCCATTGGAAAATACAGCAGCTTCATCGTGCTGGATAACTTTGACCCAGCCGTTGCCTATTCCCTCCTTGTCCTGAGGGCCAATATCTACACAGATCCGCAGGAACCAATCCAGGTTACTCCGGGGATTTACGAAATAAATAACCCTGGTCCTGAGGATCCTTTCCTGGTAACTACGAATTTCAGTATCACTTATTTCAGTGTCGCTAACGAAGTGGAAAGTATGGGTATTCCAGTTTGGCTGCTGGTGACGGATTCGGAAGGCATGAGTGTGCTTACAGCCTGGGCGGCAGGAAAATTTGACGCGGAGATTATTGCCAAAGATGCCAAACGCTTTAATGCTGTTGATAAAGTTACAAAGAGACGCATTGTGCTGCCAGGCCATACGGCAGTTTTGTCCGGCGAGCTTGAGGAAGAGCTTCCTGATTGGGAAGTAAAGGTAGGCCCTAAAGAGGCAGTCGATTTACCCGCATATCTTAAAGAAGCACTTTAAGATTGCAGGTGAAACCGGTATATGTTCTATAATAATTGGTAGGGCAGCCGTTCAAAATGCTGAATGGTCCCTACCTTTTATTATCGTTTGATAGTTGGGTAAAAATCAATGGCTACGACTTATTCAGTTAAATTTGATATCGCTTCCGAAGAGATTGAAGTTCCAGCTGGAACCATGATCACGGATGCTGCTGAAAAAGCGGGTATCGAGATCAATCAACCCTGCGGGGGTCAGGGCCGCTGTGGGCAGTGTGCGGTCCAGGTAACTTCTGGAAATGTTCGCCGTCGAAGTGCGATGCGTCTGTCTGCGGAGGATGTTGAGCAGGGATATGCTATTGCTTGCCAGACTACTGTTGAAGGGGATTTGTCAGTAATTGTCCCGCCGCAGGAAAAGATCCAACAACACTTAACGACCGGTCAGTCAGCTGCCGATGTCAGTGTTCCTGAAGGTTATGACTATCTCAAAGACCAATCTGTTCGACGGATTCCAATAACCTTGAAACAACCGACAATGGAGGATCAGACAAGCGACTGGGCCAGATTAAAGACAGCTTTGCTCCAGGAAACAGGACTATCAGATATCCTGGTCCCTCTGGCTGCTTTGCAGAATCTTCCTGCGGTATTACGCGAAGGGGATTGGAAAGTTTCCCCAGTTCTTTATGTTGAAGGCGGAATGAATAAGGGCGGCGTTGGAGAAGTGCTCGATTTGATCCCGGGCCTGGTCGGAGAGGAATCCCCGCTATGGGGAGCTGCAGTAGATATCGGAACCACCACAGTAAAAGTTATGCTGGTGGATCTGATCAGCGGAGAACCCAAAGGTCAAGCCTCAGAATATAATGCCCAAATCGCTCGGGGAGAGGATGTAATCTCGCGGATCATTTTCGCTGGTAAAGGTGATGGT
>Ga0209344_10005486_pt1 | contig 10934 bp, 10 predicted proteins | sample Cruoilmetagenom6_FD_187293 | JGI IMG/M metagenome (GOLD analysis project Ga0209344, IMG submission 187293) | Oil polluted marine microbial communities from Coal Oil Point, Santa Barbara, California, USA - Santa Barbara Oil Seep Sample 6 (SPAdes)... | ecosystem: Environmental > Aquatic > Marine...
ATCTCCTCATAGCCCATTACCCGAAACCCAAGCTGACTACATTCAATGGATACGCCTGATCCGATCACGCCGTGTCGGCCCTGCCACGTTCCACCGGTTGATGCGCAGCCATAGCTCTGTAGAAGCGGCAATTGCGGCACTTCCGGATATCGCGAAACAGGCTGGTGTAAAAAATTACGCACCCTGCCCGTTTGACACCGCAGAAGTCGAGTTTCTTGAAGCACAACACAAAGGTTACCGCCCAATATGCATTGGTGCTCCGGATTACCCCGTACTTTTAGCGGAAACCTCTGATGCACCGCCCCTTCTATGGGCAAATGGCAATACCGACTGTCTGAACAAACCAATCATCGCCCTTGTTGGGGCACGCAATGCTTCAAGCCTTGGGCGACGCATGACCCATATGATGGCTGAAGGTCTGGCGGAAGCAGGTTTTAGTGTGATTTCCGGGCTCGCGCGTGGCATTGATGCCGCCGCCCATAAAGCCACGCTGAAACAAGGGACTATTGCTGTCGTTGCAGGCGGGTTGGATGTGTTCTACCCACGCGAAAATGAACAACTATACCGGGATATTCCGGAAAACGGCATTTTACTAACTGAACAACCTGCAGGCTTGATCCCCCAAGCCCGCCATTTTCCTATGCGCAACCGTATCATTGCGGGCATGGCTGAAGCTGTTGTCGTCATGGAAGGGGCCGCACGTTCCGGCAGTCTGATCACCGCACGCAATGCACTGGATATCGGCCGCGAGGTCTTGGCCGTGCCCGGCCACCCGTTTGACGGACGAGCAGCCGGATGCAATTTTCTGATCCGCGACGGTGCAACTTTGGTGCGCTCTGCCAAGGATGTGATCGAAGCCCTTTCTCTGCCAGAAGAACCTGCTGAAAGGAAAATCATTACACGCAACAAAGTGATGGATGCACCAACGGCCGAAGCCCATGCAAAAATCCTGAACCTGCTTGGCACAACCGCTGTCACCGAAGATATTGTCATTCGTGACAGCGGCATGCCGGCCCGCACAGTGTCACAACATCTAATGGATCTTGAATTACAGGGCCGCATTGAACGTCACCCGGGCGGCTTGCTTGCTCTGGCTGGTTAGCGGTCAGAAAGCCTCAGTTCCCATTCAAAAAGCGGCTTAAAAATTCACCCCATTGACAATCCACCCCAAGGCGACACATCTATTGCGCCCACGGATAGACGTGAATCGTTAAGGAAATTGAATGCCTGTTGTTGTCGTAGAGTCCCCTGCCAAAGCCAAAACCATAAATAAATACCTTGGTGATAATTACACCGTTTTAGCCTCTTACGGCCATGTTCGCGACTTGCCGCCAAAAAACGGCTCGGTCGATACCGACAATGCGTTCGAGATGAAATGGGAAGTTGGCTCTGACAGCAAAAAGCACATCAAAGCGATTGTGGACGCACTGAAAGATGACAACGAACTGATACTTGCAACCGACCCTGACCGTGAAGGGGAAGCGATTTCATGGCACCTGGAAGAAACCCTGCGCCAACGTAAAGCTATCAAAAAATCGACCCCTGTAAGCCGCGTTGTATTCAACGCTATCACCAAAGATGCAGTCACCACCGCGATGCAAGCACCGCGTGAAGTTGATATGGAACTGGTCGAAGCCTACCTTGCGCGTCGCGCTTTGGATTATCTGGTGGGTTTTAATCTGTCACCGGTTTTATGGCGTAAATTGCCCGGTGCGAAATCTGCAGGTCGCGTACAATCAGTGACTTTACGGCTGATCGTCGAGCGTGAAATGGAAATTGAAGCCTTTAAAAATCGCGAATACTGGTCGGTCAAAACTGTCCTTGCAACACCGCGCGGACAAACCTTCGTGGCCAACTTGCGCACCCTTGCGGGCAAGAAGCTTGAAAAATTCGATATTGATAATGAAACCGCAGCGGAATTGGCCGTCCAGGCAATAAATTCGCGCGATTTAACCGTTACAAGCGTTGAGGCAAAACCGGCCAACCGCAACCCATCCGCCCCTTTCATGACCTCAACCCTGCAGCAGGAAGCCAGCCGAAAATTTGGCTTTGGCGCACGGCAAACCATGTCGGTTGCCCAACGTCTGTATGAAGCGGGCTACATCACATATATGCGGACAGACGGCATTGATATGGCCCCTGAAGCGGTCACAGCCGCACGTGCGGCGATAAAGGATTTTTACGGGGCGGAATTTGTCTCAAAAGAGCCGCGTATCTACAAAAACAAAGCCAAAAATGCGCAGGAAGCTCACGAATGTATACGCCCGACGGATATGACTGCCAAACCGGACAGCTTGTCCCGTTTGGAAGCTGATCAACGCAAGTTGTATGATCTGATCTGGAAACGCACAATTGCCAGCCAAATGTCAAGCGCGCGCATGGAACGTACCACGGTTGACATTACCTCGGAGGACGGCCAAGTCGGTCTGCGTGCTACGGGTCAAGTGGTTCTATTCGAAGGCTTTTTGAAAGTTTACGAAGAAGGCCGCGACGATACTGTTATAGATGCGGACGACAAGCGCTTACCGCAATTGGCAAGCGGCGATCAAACCGACAAAAAATCCGTAACGCCAGAGCAGCATTTCACTCAACCACCGCCGCGTTACACCGAAGCGTCACTTGTGAAACGCATGGAAGAATTGGGCATCGGACGCCCGTCAACCTATGCCTCTATCGTCACAACAATTCAGACACGTGAATATGTGCGCTCTGAAAACAAGCGCTTGATCCCCGAGGATAAGGGACGCCTGGTTACCGCATTTCTTGAAAATTATTTCCGTAAATATGTCGGCTATGATTTCACGGCGGGGCTGGAAGAGGAATTGGATGACATCTCTGGTGGACGCGAAAATTACAAGGACGTTCTTAGTCGATTCTGGCGCGATTTTTCCGCCGCAATTGCGGAAACTGCAGAACTGCGGATCACCGAAGTTTTGGAAAAAATCAACGAATTCCTGGAACCACATCTGTTTCCACCGAACGAAGACGGAACAGACCCGCGTATTTGTAAAGCCTGCGGTAATGGGCGTTTATCCATGCGCACCGCGCGTTCAGGTGGCGCTTTTATCGGGTGTTCAAACTACCCTGAATGTCGCTACACACGCCCTATTGCAGGCGAAGTTGAAGGTGGTGATGTTGCAGGCCCTGACGGTAAACAACTGGGTGTTGATGAAAACGGATTGCCAATCACTTTGCGCACGGGACGCTTTGGCCCTTATGTACAACGCGGTGATGCTACCGAAGAAAATCCAAAACCACCACGCGCTTCAATAACCAAAGGCAGTGATTTATCAGCCGTTACGCTGGAACGTGCTTTGCAACTGCTCTCATTGCCACGTCGCGTTGGCGATCATCCAGACGGAGGCCATATTGATGCGGCTATCGGACGGTATGGGCCTTATGTGATGTGGCAAAAGCCACTGGAAGAGGGTAAGAAAACCGCACAGAAAATTTATGCCAATATCAAAGACCCTGAAGAAGTATTTATCATCGGCATGAATCGCGCGATTGAACTGATTACCGAAAAAGCCAATAAAACAGGGCGCGGGGCTGCGGCCACACCGCTTAAAGAACTGGGTGAGCATCCCGATGAGGGCGGCGATCTGAACGTGATGGACGGACGCTACGGCCCATATGTTAAATGGGGAAAAGTCAACGCGACTTTACCAAAAGACATTGAGCCAACAGATATAACACTGGAACAAGCGGTCGAGCTTGTGAATGCCAAGGCAGCCAGCAAAGGCCGCAAAAAAGCCGCGCCCAAAAAGAAAGCTGCAACAAAGAAAAAGCCTGTTGCCAAAAAACCGGCGGCGAAAAAGAAACCTGCCGCCAAGAAAAAGGTCGTGGAAGAAGAGGCTTAAACGCTGAACAATTGACCGGGGCCAGCCAATGGCTCCGTGACACCGGCCAACCTGTGTAAGTGCCATGCAAAAGCGGAATTGCTGGATATTACGGGTTTACCCAGTGCCGTTTCAGCGGTTTCGATCACACCGAATGAACGTAAATTGGTGCAGGATGCAAAGACCGCATCACAATCCCCTGCACCCACTTGTAACATACCGTCCAATGTGGAGCTTTCCGAAATCCGCGCGACCCTGTGGTCCACTTCTTCCTCAAAAGTCCCGAATGCACCGATTTTAATACCATTGGCTTCCAACAGCTCACTCATCGCGGTCGACACATCCATACGGTAAGGTGTCAACATTCCCAAACGCTTCACGCCCAGCGCATGACAGGCTGCAATCACGGCAGAAATCGGGTCGGTCACAGAGGTGTCCGGGAATTGTTCTTTTACAATTTCAGCGACCCGTTTCGCGCCAATAACAGTGGCGCCCGAGGTGCAGCCAAACCCTATTGCGCCAAAATTTGTATGCCTTGGGAACAATGCCAACGATGTAGGCAAATTGCTTTCCATCCGCGCCAAAGTTTCAGGGGTGACGTTTACATCAAATGGAATGCGGCTGTGATAAAGGCTAACACCTGTCTGCGCTGTTACCCGGCGCAATTCCGGTTCAATTGTCTCATCGGTTGATAAAACAACAACGCCAATTGCAGGTCCAGCACCATAACCGCCGTCACTTTCAAATGACAGCTTCATCTTATCACCGGCAATTCAGGTGCCGCACGTTTAGTCAACAAGATCGGCGCATCTTCGGTTATCAAAATATTTTCTTCATGTACCATCATTTTTCCATTTGATATCGTCAGGCTAGGTTCCAATGTCATCACCATACCCGGCTGCAAAACCGTATCATCAAAAGACGCGATTGATGGGTATTCTGTCAACTGTATACCTAATCCGTGGCCGTATCGTCCAACATCTGATTTACCACCACCAAGCGTTTTATGCATTGCATGAAACAAGTCCGCGCAAGTTGCCCCTGCGCGCGCGGTTTGCAAGCCCGCTTCGGTTGCTTGCCACAAAGTATCATAAGCCAGTTTTGCTGCATCACTTGCGTGGTCAATCGCAAAATTGCGATCAAAATCACAAAAATATCCCTGCAAGCTAGAGCCAGTGTCCAGCATCAAAACATCGCCATTCTGCAAAGGCGTTTTACCGGGTGGTGAGATAACATCACCGTATCCACCCTGCCCTGCGGCACCCACTAGATAGGGAACATCCTCTGCACCTTCTTGTAAAAGTGCTATTTTAAAAGCGCGAAACGCTTCTGACAGGGGTTGGCCCGCACAAAAAAGATCTGCAGCCCGATCAAACGCATTACTGCCTATACCGCATATTATGCGTAAAATTGCGATCTCGGCATCGGATTTTACGATACGGATCGCCTTGATCAACTCAGAGCAATCAACGAATTCCACACATGATTTCTGCTGAACGCGATAAAAGTCACCCAACGGCATCCGTAAACTGGCCTCTTGCCCCATCGGCAAGCCGACTTTGTTATATACAGACAGTATATCGGCTAACAAACTTACCCCATCATCCACAGGATCAGGTGAAGCCCATGTGCGTATATCGCGCACCCAAGTGCGTGACATCAGGTCCGCACCTATACCAGGAATAACGGCAATGGGGTCACCATTGCGCGGCAACACCAAAAACCAGGGCCGCGTCGGGCTTTGCCAGAACTGGGTTCTAAAACCGCTAAAATAACGCAGCTCTGCCTCGGTACACAGTAATATCGCATCCAGCCCCGCTTTGGTCATGGCACTTTGCGCAAGTGACATGCGCGTCTCGAATTCTGCAACTGTAAAATCAGCCATTAGTACAGATCCGGGCGGTAGCTTGTTTTTATAAATTTTCTCATCAGGCCAGAATGACTAAACAAACCCACAAGGTCTAGTATAATTACGACGCCTTAAAGCGGGCTCTGTCGCTAATAAACCTGCCCGGATTGAGTCATTCTATTGTTTACGGCATCATGGACTATCTGAAATTCGCGCCTGACTTTTTCCTGCGGGATCGTACTGTCTTTTGCAAGTACCCGTAATTTATCCGACGCTTGTAAAATACGTTTGCTATTTGCATCCCGCCCCAGACTACCAAGGAATTGCGCCACATATGTCAGAATAGATAGATCGTTTCCAGCAAGGCAATCATTCATTAACTGATCAATATGATCTAAATCATCCTTCAAAGCCTGCACATCCGGTGTCACACAAGCACCGGCTAGACGCGGCACAAAACCCAGCGGTTTTATCTCGTCAGGCAATGCAGCTAAAAGCGTTTGCTGAAAACTCGCCAGATCGGCAATCGGCTTTTCAATAAAAAACAGTGCACCTGCATTTAATGCATCATCGCGCGTGTTGCCGCCAATATTGCCGTTGGTCGCAATAATCGGTGATAATTGGGACGTTTTTTGTGAGAATTCACGGATAATTTCCAATCCTGACCCATCAGGCAATCCAATATCCACCAGCATCACATCAGGTCGGTAAATGCGCAAATGACGTCTGGCGGATTTAACACTATCGGCACGGCGCAAACGCGCGCCGCTTCGAATTGACAAAAGCCGCATTGCTTCTGAACAATACAGACTATCTTCAACCAATAAAATCGTGATCCCCAATAAAGGGCGACGCACAGTATGCTTGGGCCGTGTCCAGTCAATTTCCGGTGAATCATCCATAGCGGTTATTTCCTTTCCGATCCCATCAAAGCCCAACATCCCTAATGACAGATTAAGGACATGCAAAAAGTCGCACCCTTTGTCTTTTGATATCTTTGCCGTTAGAACGGCCCAAACAAAGGAATATGAAAATGATAGGTCGTCTAAACCATGTCGCCATCGCCGTCCCTGATCTGGATGCAGCCATCGATCTATATCGTAATACATTAGGGGCAAATGTGGGCGCCCCCCAGGATGAACCCGATCACGGTGTGACAGTGGTCTTTATAACGCTGCCCAATACCAAGATCGAATTACTCTATCCATTGGGTGATAACTCTCCCATCAAAGGTTTTCTGGATAAGAACCCATCGGGCGGAATACATCACATTTGCTATGAAGTGGATGATATACTTGTCGCGCGCGATCATTTACTGGCCTCGGGGGCACGGGTGTTGGGTGATGGAAACCCTAAAACCGGTGCACATGGCAAACCTGTGTTATTCTTACACCCGAAAGATTTCAACGGAACCCTTGTAGAATTAGAACAAGTTTAACACCGAAAGGACACTCTGTTATGTTTATAGGCGCTGCTATCGTTTTATTTCCCGTGATCTGGTTCATGCTTTTTTTGATCTTCCTACCATTGAAAATGCAAAGCCAAAGCGAAGCGGGGGATGTTGTCAAAGGGACACCTGCTTCTGCTCCCGCTGAGCCAATGGTTGGCAAGAAAGCAAAATGGGCTACACTCATAACAATCCCGATATGGATTGTCATATACGGCATCATTCGATCGGACATCATCACACTTGATATGTTCGACTTCTATAACGCTATCTGAAACTAACCCTTTCCATTTGCGCTCTTTGGGCGTAATGGCCGCACGAAACCCGAAAAAGGATTAACCCCATGTCTGCACTTACCGAAGGCGATATCGTCACACTTGTTTCCGGCTCTCCGAGAATGTCGGTTGAAGGCTTTGAAGGCAAAAACATCAATGTTGTCTGGATCAACGAAGGCAAAGTTCATCGTGATACATTCAACGTCACATTACTGCGCAAATTCGAAGCATCCGAGCAAGGGGACCGTGGTGGATTTAAAGGCGGCGACCGTGGCGGAGATCGCGGTGGCTTTAAAGGCGGAGATCGTGGTGGAGATCGCGGCGGTTTTAAAGGTGGCGACCGCAAAGGCGGCGGCAAACCTTTTGGCGACAAACCGAAACGGACGTTTGATGACCGCAAAGAAAAGCCGTTTTATCGGAAAGATTAGAGCGGCCATTTAATGGGAAAGGGTTTGTGAAAACACCAAAGTCCCAACTGGGACACTACCTTAACTTATTGAAATATATGCTTTAATCTTATATTCGTTAGCGTTTGTTGGTATCTCTACGCAATTTCAGCTGGCTTTCACACATGTGGTGGCCAGATATATTCTGGGCTTTCATTCGTGGTATGCTATCAAATGTTTGCTGTGCGGACAAAGTCGGCTTTCGCGGCAGTGACCGCACCCGGAGCAGAACAGCGGCCCATTCCGGGTTCTTTTGAATTCACCAACCAACAGTAAGGCGTTGGCGGGGAGCTGGTTTCAGCTCAATCAGGTCAAGCATTGCAACTGCGAAATCGGCGTAAGATATTTGCGACTGCCCATCACCTTGTTTTACCAGAGCATCACGGCCGAGTGCGTAGCGGCCTGTCCTCGCCTCATTAATCAGCATTGCCGCAGGCCGCAGACAGATCCAATTTACGTGCGGAAACTCATTAAGAAGGACATCTTGCGCGGCGCTAGCTTCGGCGATTGGGCGAACAGATTCCGGCAAGAAGCCAGGTGCAGTCAGGACAGTATGATCCGTCCCATCACCGATTTTCAGAGGCCCAGCCCCGCCCGTGATATACACAGTTGTATCGCCAGCGCTCGCCGCCGTCAGCACTGCCTGTGTCATGCTCACAAGCTTCTCTTCATGCCCTGAAACAGGTCGCAGTGCGGAAACAACTGCATCGTGCTCCTGCACTAAGCGTCCAAGCTTTCGGCGGTCTTCAGAAACATCCAATGTTTCCAGTTGAACTCCAGAGCCGATATTTTGAAGCCGCCCCACATTTCTTGCAGATGCAGTCATTTGATGACCGCGCTGCTTTGCTTCTTGAGTGACTGCACTGCCGACATCGCCGGTTGCACCAAGGATGAGAATATTCATGCTATTTTTCCTATTTGTTGTTGAGGGTAAGTGGATGGTCTGGTTCGCGACGTGCCGAGCGAGATGCTGCACAGTACTACAATCGCGCCAAAAATTTGAACGAGCGTTAGGGTTTGCCCCAGAATGAGCCAACCCAAGAAAACAGCGGTTAGTGGGCTGAGAAAGCCGAATGTGGTGACCACAGCCGGTCCGAGCCGATCTATCCCTCGGAACCAAAGAAAGTAACTTAACGCGGCGCCGATCAGGCCGAGCCACAAAAAGCCCGCAATATTATTCACACTTAGATGCGGCAAAGGCGATTCAATCGTTGCCGCGATTGGCAAAAGAAGAAGGCCGCCTGCAGTCAGTTGCCACGCGGTAAAGGTAAGAGTCGGAACCGGCGGCTTCCACTTTCGTGTCAGAACGACGCCAAGAGCCATGGACAGAGCCCCGCCAAGAGCCGCCATAGCACCAAGGGCGTCAAGCCGCGTATCGGGCCCTAACAGCAATAAAGCCACACCTATCATCCCCGCCATTGCAGAGACCAGAACTCGAGCGTTAAGTGGCGTATTCAGCGCAACCCTTGCTAACAGTACGACAAATAGCGGTTGAACCGCACCCAACGTAGCGGCGGCACCACCAGGCAATCTGTAAGCAGCGATGAACAGTGCTGCCCAGAATATCGAAAAATTCAAAGCGCCAAGGATCAGCAGCCGAAAATACCAACTACGCGGTGGGAAACTGCGCGTCACTGCCAATAACAATAGCCCTGCGGGTAATGCGCGTAGCACCGCATCTGTCAGTGGGTACCCAGCGGGCAGCATCTCTGTCGTGACAATATATGTGCTGCCCCAAACGGCAGGTGCCGATGCTGCGAGCATCAGATCAAAGGTTCTGGACATTGGCCACTCCTACTTTAGTTATCTTGACGTCAAGATATATACGATAAAATTTACCTTGATGTCAAGATATATTACCAATATACGGTAAGTATGGATCACGTAGATAAAATTTTGGCGCAATGGCGGCGGGAACGCCCAGACCTTGATGTCGGACCCATGGGGATAATCGGACGGTTCAAGCGTCTGCACGACCGCGTTTCGGATGAATTGGCTCGCGTCTATACATCGCACGGATTAAACGCAGCCAGCTTTGATGTGCTGGCGACCCTGAGACGTTCGGGGCACCCTTATCAACTTAGCCCTTCTGCTCTGATTGACTGGACAATGGTCACATCCGGTACGATGACAAACCGGTTGGACAGATTGGAAGCACAAGCCCTGATAGAAAGGCGGCCTAATCCCGAGGATGGACGCGGTTCGGTTGTTGTATTATCGGCGCAAGGTTTTGACCTGATTGATCAGGTGATTGCTGAACATGTCGAGAACCAACACCTAATACTGTCAGGTCTTACGAGTGCGTCGTGCAAGCAGCTCGATGAGCTTCTCACATTGTGGCTTTCAAACCTGGAAGAGGCCGATCGCCATCGCAACTCCGAATGAAATAAGTGACGTGCGATCCTGTCCTTTTTCAAGCTTTGTACAGTGCTTTTGATGATCGTCGGCTAGTCTGGCTTTTGCAACAATAGTTATGTGTCCAATCTAAGTTTTAACAAACAAACTATAAATATTGATGCATCTTCGTCAGAACCAAAAACAACAAATCTTCAGAAACCCGAAATTCATCACCTTGCATAAAATCGGTTGGTTGAGGTCAAAGCAGCCGCTGATCAGAGCGAAACGCATAACCTTTTCGCATTCACGCCAACCCTTAATCAATTTCCCACTGCTATTAACGCCCCTTTAGAAAACTTAATTCAACTTTCCGACATCAATCCCCCACGCAAGGGGTTTTCGTTTGACGGGGATTGGCTTAAAACCGTGACAAACATACCCAAGAACGGCCGAACCCATGCTTAAAACTCCTATCTATGCCATCAGTGACATCCACGGCGACCTTGTGAAACTGTTGGAGATCGAGGCCCGTGTTGTAGCGGATGCTGCCAAGCACAACATTACCGATTATACCGTGATTTACATCGGCGATCTGGTTGATCGGCGCGAAGACAGCAAAGGCGTGATCGCGCATTTGATCGCGGGCATTGCCGCCGGCAAGCCTTGGATTGTGCTGAAAGGTAATCACGACCGTATGATGCAGTGGTTTTTGGAAGACCCCGATCGCCCCGACGATCATCT
>Ga0209344_10005487_pt1 | contig 10933 bp, 11 predicted proteins | sample Cruoilmetagenom6_FD_187293 | JGI IMG/M metagenome (GOLD analysis project Ga0209344, IMG submission 187293) | Oil polluted marine microbial communities from Coal Oil Point, Santa Barbara, California, USA - Santa Barbara Oil Seep Sample 6 (SPAdes)... | ecosystem: Environmental > Aquatic > Marine...
GGTTGAGCGGCACTTACCCCTCAACCTTTGCCATTGTTACACCCTGCTTCACCGCATCGATTTCAAAGCTATGTTCCGCAAAAAGGTGTTTCCCGCGCATGATTGGGCGTATCGCGTCGGCTATTGATAATGCGTTAAAGCCGGAGCATAGGGCATCGCTGATCGTTGTGGCTACGCCAAGGGCCACGAATGGTCCACCGTCGGTACACCCGCTCTCGTTAACGGATCATTCGCGTTCAAAGTTTTGATCGTGACAACTGCTCACTTCGGGCGGAGAGAGTCCGCGCTATAATGGCGAGTTCTCACTGACACCATTGTGAACGCTCCTCAGCGTGGTAGGATGCGACCATGGTCCGGGCAGAAGCTTGGACAATACCAAGAGGCAACAATGGTTTCGCGCGTAATCCCGGTTGACCCATTTGATCTGGTTATCTTTGGCGGTACAGGTGATCTTGCACGTCGCAAAATTCTTCCGGCTCTGTTTCGAAGGTTCTGTGCCGGACAGTTAGAAAATGGCGCTCGCATAATCGGCGCTGCCCGAACCGACATGGATAACACTGCCCATCGCAGCTTTGTTAGAGAGGCAATTTCTGAATTTGTCACCGACTTCAGATGCCCGCCTGAAACGATCGACGCCTTTTTGGAAAGTGTTTTTTACGTAAGTCTTGATGCAAAAGGCGACACCGGGTGGAGCGAATTGTCCGAGATGTTGAGGACCAGCCCCAAACGAGTGCAAGCCTTCTACTTCTCTGTCGGACCCTCGCTTTTTGGCGATTTGGCAGAGCGACTGCAAAAGTACGGGATGGCGGGGGACGAGGCCCGGATTGTCGTTGAAAAGCCCTTCGGGCGCGATTTGCAAAGTGCAAGGGCGCTCAATCGGGTCTTGGCACAGTATTTCGACGAAAGTCAGATTTATCGCATTGATCATTACCTTGGCAAGGAAACCGTCCAAAACCTGATGGCAATCCGCTTTGGTAATATGTTGTTTGAGCCACTTTGGAACAGCCAATATGTCGACCATATTCAGTTTACCGTCGCTGAGACAGTAGGAGTGGCGGGACGCGAAGAATACTATGATCGAGCCGGCGCAATGCGCGACATGGTGCAGAACCACATGATGCAGCTACTCTGTTTGATCGCGATGGAGCCACCTGCGAAATTTGATCCCGATGCGGTACGAGATGAAAAACTCAAAGTTATTCGCGCACTCGATGCAGTGGCATCAAATGATGTTGTGCGCGGACAATATCAGCCCGATGAAGATAAGCCCGGGTATCTGGATCATATTGGCGACCCAGCCTCAACCACCGAAAGTTTCATAGCGCTGAAAGCACATGTTAGTAATTGGCGTTGGGCCGGAACTCCGTTCTATTTGCGTACGGGAAAACGCCTGAAAGCGCGCACGAGTGAGATTGCGGTTGTTTTCAAAGATGCACCTCATTCGATTTTCGGTGCCGAGGCAGGGCGTCACCGCAACATTCTTTCGATTGTTCTGCAGCCGAATGAGGGAATTGAGCTGGGCGTTACCATCAAGGAGCCGGGACAAGGTGGTATGCGTCTACTTGATGTTCCGCTCGATATGTCTTTTGCAGAAGCTTTGGGAGAGGAAGCGGAATTTGCCCCGGATGCCTATGAACGCCTGATCACAGATGTAATCCGTGGAAACCAAACACTTTTCATGCGAGGAGACGAGGTTGAAGCGGCGTGGGCATGGACCGATCCGATTATCGAAGACTGGGAAGCGCGGGACGATCGACCATTGCCATATGACTCCGGCAGTGCAGGGCCGACTGAGGCGCTCGCCCTCATGCACCGTGATGGGCGGCGTTGGAGGGAGATACGCAAGTGAAAATGATAGAATATGCCGATGCTGACATGTTGGCGCTTAACCTTGCCCAGACGCTAGCGGGCGAATTGAAAACCATGCTTGTTTCGGAGGACCGCGTCACATTTGCCGTCCCGGGCGGAACTTCCCCTAGCGCGGTTTTTGACAACCTTTGTGCCGCTGATATCGACTGGGCGCGTGTTGATGTTACACTGAGTGATGAGCGATGGTTGCCGGATGTCCATGTACGTTCAAATGCACGATTGGTAAAGGAACGGCTTGTAACCGGCCGAGCAGCAAAAGCCCGGTTTCATCCACTTTATGCAACCGCCAAGACACCAGAGGAAGTTCTTCCAGAAATCGAAGCAAGTTTAGTGCCTTGCCTTCCGATCGACGTATTGTTGTTGGGGATGGGCGCGGATATGCACACAGCTTCGCTTTTCCCTGGCGGAGAAGGTCTGTCACTCGCTCTTGATCCCCAAGCGCCAATACTCGTTCCCATCCGAGCTGATGGTGTGCCCGAACCGAGAGTGTCATTCTCCGCTCGAGCTTTGAATGATGCTCTCAACAAGCATTTGTTGATTACGGGCATTCCAAAACGTAATGCGCTCGAAAAAGCTCTGACCAAAATGCCTGAGGAGGCACCCGTCGCCGCAATTCTCAACGATTGCACAGTTCATTGGGCCCCATAGAAAACCGCTAATCGAGGGCTTGAAAACACGGGTGCACCACGGTGTTGCCTGCGCCATATTCTCTTAATGGCAGTCGTGTTTAAGCCCATTCCTGACAGGCGTGACGGGAGAGAACGCGAACAGTCCGGAGTAGACGCAGCGGCCAATCTGGGAAGAATCCGAGGTTCAGGCGGCCAACTGTACCCATATAGGCACGTGATCGGAAGGTTTTGCCATCGCGCGAGCATCTTTGTCGATGTGACAGTCCTCTAGTAGATCAGCACATTGGGGGTTAAGCAGGAAATGATCGATGCGGATACCGTCGTTTCTATTCCAAGCGCCGGCTTGATAATCCCAAAAGGTATATTGGTCCGGCGCTTGAGTTCTGGCACGAAATGCTTCGGTAAACCCAAGGTTTAGGAGCCGACGAAAAGCCGCACGGCTTTCAGGGAGGGCGAGAGCATCCTCAAGCCAAGTTTCGGGACGGGCAGCATCTTCGTCCTGGGGTATAATGTTGTAGTCGCCCGCCATGAGTACAGGCATTTCGTTGAGCAAAAGTGTTTTGGCATGCGCATGTAAGCGTTTCATCCATGCGAGTTTGTAATCATATTTTGGACCTGGCGCTGGATTTCCGTTGGGCAGATAAAGTCCGCATAACCGGAGCGCGCTCGTTCCTACTACGGTGGCTTCGATCCAGCGTGCCTGCTCATCACTTTCATCTCCAGGCAAACCTCGGCGTATGTCTTCGAGTGGTAGTTTCGATAGGATCGCAACACCATTAAAGGATTTTTGCCCATGTGTTTCGACTACGTAACCCATATCCTCAAAGTGGGCGCGGGGAAAATTTTCATCGATGGATTTGATCTCTTGCAAGAGAACGACATCGGGCTGGGCCTGTTTCAGCCAGATTGTAAGAGTTTCGATTCGGGCTTTGATACCGTTGATGTTGAATGATGCGATCTTCATAAATGCCTCCGTCCCGGTGCTTCTAACATGTTTGCAGAGGCTACGTACAACAACAAACCAATCGTGGTTTGTTCACCGTTTTGGGGTAGTGCGATTCGGTTTTTAGAAGGTGAAAATTAGGTGCGTAAAGGTAGTTATGGACGGAATTGATCCAGATTTGGAATTTTTTTTGGGTAGGTGCACTCGAAGTAAAATTGATCAAAAACAACAAGGTAACTTCACTCAAAGGCATAGGCGGCTCAAGGAGGGCACGTTTAAGTTGAAAATGTATGTTTCATAAACACGCATAACGTGCAGACTGATTTTGCATTAAGCCACTTGGGAGAAAGACAATGACTGCACTTCGCAAAACCATCGAAACCAACTCTGAAATCGCTGAAGCTGGCCGTTCCGGGAAAACCAGCCTCCACAGTGGTGACGGCATCAACATGTATTCCTCTGGTGCGGCACCACAAAGTTCATCCATGATTTTCGAGGGAGATGCCCTCGAAATGTACAGCTCAGGCGCTGCGCCTGCGATGACCCGTTTATCCTTCCAAGGAGAAGCCACGGGTCTCTTTTCTTCTGGCGCCGCGCCGGAAGCGCGAAGCTATGCGACTACTGGTGATGCGGTGGAAGCATTTTCTTCGGGTGCCGCTCCAACAGCGAGAAACGATGCGCGTTCAGGTGACGCTGTTGAGGCGTTTTCGTCTGGCGCTGCGCCGACTGCGGTCGGCGAAACCTTGGCGGGCGACGTAACGAACTTGTTCAGCTCCGGCGCCTGAACTTAGAAAACGTGAGACGGGGTGTTCGTGCTCGTGCAACTTTAGAAGGAAAGTCAAAATGTCGAATGTTGTGCACCTGAATGTCCCGTCTCAAAATCAACGTGTGGCAGAACGCCAGACCAGATTGCTGTGTAACTTTGCGCAGCATAGACGGGTCATAGATGACGTGTTCTGGTTGAAGGAAAACGCCGAAATTCTAAACATTTTGGAATGTACGGGTGCGCGGCCTGCGCCTGAGGCGCTTGAGACACACGAGAGTTTCTATGGGCAAGTTGAGAAAAGAATGGAGTTCTTTCCGCAGTATTATCGTTTTCTTTTGTCGATCTGCCTTGATCTGGAAGATTTAGGGATGCACGGCGAAAAAGGGGAAGCGCTGGTTGCTTGGGTTGCAGATCAGGGCCTCGTCGAAGCGGAGCTGTCTGATCTGCAACGAGGCGAAGCGCGGCGATTGTTACAGCGTCGTGGTCACGAACTGTCTCAATTGGATGCCGGGCTTGATGATCGGTTGCGTCGGTTTATTTCACGATCGGCGACTTTTGCGATGCCCAATAAAAAAGCTGCATATGAACTCACACATATTATTTTCTATCTAAGTGAGTATGGCCGCAAAGACCCGTTTCTGGATTCAGAAGTACGCGAAAGTCTGGATTTTGCCGGTACGCTAGCTTTTCTTGATCAAAACGCTGATCTTCTGGCCGAAATCTGTATTGCAATGCGCTATGCTGGTTTCTCGGTTCCACGGAACTGGGTTTCGTGGCTCGAACGTCATTCCAGTAACTTCGCGATTGAGTCAGGCGCTGCTGCGAGTATTCAAGATGATTATCACGAATTTTTCGTGTGCAACTGGTTCTTGGCTGATACTGGACAAGAGGCCTTCACCAGAGATTTTTTGTCTGAGCGGATGACTTTTCATCGTCCGACCATTGGCATTGGTCCACTGCGCGAAATATCAGAATGTATGTTCCGGCTAAAAGACCGCCGCAGCGGAAACTGGGGGCGGATGCGCCCGGTTCTGACTGAAACGCTTTCGGAAGGCGCGCATGAAATCCTAACGCAGGCGGAAGGTGCCAGCGAAAGTTTTGAAGCGTTTTTCGCAGGCTTTGCACGCGTCGATTTGCAAGGAGCCATGCTGTGAAAGCAATCGTCTCAGGCGGGGCAGGGATGATCGTTCTCTACACTGGGCTTATTGCCATGGCTGATGCGATCACCAGAGATTTATCCTATCTGTATGCGGCTCCTCAGATGTATGCCGTTTCAGGCTTTGTCGTTATAAGCTTGTGCCTACTTGCCCCTCAGATGAAGCCAACCCGTAGTAGTCTCAAAACGTCGCGCCCTCTGGCCATGGGAGTTCGCTCAGGCGCTACTGTATTGGCCACGATTTGTTTCTTTTTGGCCTTTCGTCATTTGCCGTTTGCGCAAGTTTTCCTGTTCATTGGTTTGATGCCACTTTTTGCGGCGTTGCTGGCAGGTCCAATACTGAAAGAAACAGTTTCATCGGTGTCTTGGATCGGATTGGCAATTGGGTTCCTAGGGGTTTTGTGCTTGTTCCCACAGGGGCTCGGTGAAATCTCTTTTGGACATCTCGCTGCATTTCTTGCGGCAATCTTCGGAACCGTATCCATTGTCATATCGCGTTACATAGCGCGTTATGACACGGGGACATTGGCGCAGGTGTTTTTCCCAAACCTAGCCTTGTTCATAGTTATGGGATCGGCGGCACCGTTCTTCTGGCAGCCAATGCCGATTTCGGATCTGGTTTTGGCTGCGATTTATGGTGTGGTTCTTTTCGTTGCGCGGTGTTTACTTGTCATTGCGTTACGCGATCTGGCGGCACATGCTGCGACATCGTTAATGAAACTACAGTTCGTGTGGATGGTGATGATCGGAGCCGCTATGTTCGGAGAATGGCCGAGTGCCAATACGTACCTAGGTGCGACGATTATCATCGGGTCGGGGTTGCTGCTCGTGTACGAAGACCAGTTTCGTCGCGTACCGGTACGGGCGTAATCTACATTGAAAACGACGTTCCGCATCCACAAGAGCTTGAGGCGTTCGGGTTGTCGATAACAAAGCGCGCACCGATCAATTCTTCTCTAAAATCGATCGTGGCACCGGCCAAAAATGGAAGCGATACGGTGTCGACGACCACCTTTTCGCCAAGCCCTTCGAGAACAAGATCGTCTTTTGCCGGAGCATCAAGCGTAATCTCATATTGAAACCCGGAACATCCACCGCCTTCAACGGCGACGCGCAAGGCGTGCCCCTCTTTTTTCGCACCAATTTCGGACAAGCGTTCGAATGCACGAGTTGTAACTTTTGGCGGAAGCTGCATTTTGGTTTCCTATCGGTTTTCCTGTCTTCGCTATTGCAATATAGGTGGGGACGACAGCACGGGCAAGAACAGGCAGATAACATGATGCAAGGCCGAGCCGCATTTGCGACTGATCCAGAAAATTGTCGGGGCAGGCTTTATCCTGAACCGGAAAGTGCCTTTCGCTCAGCGTTTCAACGGGATCGAGACCGGATAATCCATTCTTCGGCATTCAGACGATTAAAACACAAGACACAGGTCTTTATCGAGCATGAGGGTGACTATTTTCGAACACGGCTGACACATTCGATCGAAGTGGCGCAGGTCGCACGCACGATTGCGCGTGCGTTGGCACTCGATGCAGAATTAACCGAAGCCGTCGCATTGGCACATGATCTTGGACATACGCCTTTTGGTCATACCGGGGAAGACGCGCTCAATCGTCTAATGGTCCCCTTCGGTGGCTTTGATCACAACGCCCAAGCCGTGCGCATTGTAACTTCACTTGAGCGGCACTACGCAGAATGGGACGGGCTTAACCTTACATGGGAAACCTTGGAGGGAATCGCCAAGCACAACGGTCCGGTTTTGGGCGAGGTGCCATATGCGCTGGCAGATTACAATGCATTGCATGACCTAGAATTAAGCAGTCATTCTGGTGCCGAAGCGCAGGTGGCTGCGCTGGCTGACGACATTGCCTACAACAACCACGATCTGCATGATGGCCTGCGTGCGGGCCTGTTTAGTCTTGAGGAGATATCCAGACTTCCCATTTTGTCGGCGTGCTTTGATACCGTTGATAAAAAATATTCGGGCTTACAAGCAGACAGACGTCAACACGAAGCCCTACGGCGTTTTTTCGGCGTGCTGGTTGAAGATGTTATAAACACAAGTCGGACGAACTTGGTAGCGCTGGCAGCAACGGACGTAAAAGATATTCGGGCGGCAGGGCGAATGATGGTGCAGTTTTCGAACGCGCTTTGGTCGGATCTCAAGATAATCCGGGCGTTTCTTTTTGAGCGGATGTATCGTGCCCCGAGCGTTGTAGAGATGCGTGCGAAGGTCACAGTTGTCGTGCAGGATTTATTTGCACTCTACTTGTCTCGCCCGGCGTTTCTGCCGGAGCAATGGCGCGAGGATGTTGAGCAGGCTGTGAATGAACGGGCATTGGCGCGACTCGTTGCGGACTATATCAGTGGCATGACGGATCGGTTTGCGCTGCAACAGCATGATCGGCTTTGTTCTTGATCTTTAACGACACCTGACTAATTGGTGCAGATGAGGAATGAGTGGCTCGAATATTCTGTCGTGGCCACTGAAATAATCGAAGCCAGAGCCATATGATTGGATGAAGGGACTGAAAACTACTGTCGGGTTTGGTCATCAACAGCACAGCGGTCGTAAAACAGCCTGTGGAGCTGTTCGTGCTGTTACCCTTATTTCATGACCTTTCTGTCTAATCGTCCTGAAACTGAGGTTTGTTGGAATGAAAAAGGCCATCCCAAAATGGCCTTCGTTCAAACTCATAATTGCGCTTGTCTCAAAACGGAATCTCGTCGTCGTAGTCTTTGGCTGGCTGATTTTGGCCACCGCCACTTTGGCCTCCACCGTCTCCTCTATCTTCGTAATCGTTTCGCGACGAACCGCCACCGTAGTTATCACTACCGCCGCTGTCGCTACGGCCATCAAGGAATGTCATTTCACCAGCAAAAGGCCGTAGCACAACCTCTGTTGAATAGCGATCTTGCCCGGATTGATCCTGCCATTTTCGGGTTTCCAGTTTTCCCTCGATATAGACCTTCGAACCTTTACGCAGATACTGTTCGGCCAAGCGGGCGAGATTTTCATTGAAGATCGCAACAGAATGCCATTCCGTGCGCTCTCGCCGCTCTCCTGTATTTCGGTCTTTCCAGTTTTCAGAGGTTGCAATGCGTAGATTACAAACTTTGCCACCGTTCTGGAATGTGCGCACCTCTGGATCCCTACCCAGATTTCCAATCAAAATTACCTTGTTTACCGAGCCAGCCATCCTGCTCTCCTCTAGAATCCCCCGAATACGTTGCTTTGGTTACACCACCCCAAATGCATGAAGGAAAGCTTAAAATTGTAGAATTCGTGTAAGAGCCGAGAACGGCAACGGACCGAACATATGTAGAAGCAGAAGGCTATAAGCTCATCTAACATCCTTTGTCTGGCAAAACCGTAAAGAATCTATATACAGTACCCCAACGTATCTTATGGGGTTTCAATAGACATGCGGCGCTTCTTAGGACTTTTGACTGTATTGGCTCTCGTCTTGCCGATGGCAGCCAATGCCGATATGTTTTCGACCAAGCAACGGGCGAAACTGTTTAAATCGCAAACTAAACTACTTGATACGAGGGCACGCAGCCAGTACAATACTTCCGTTCGATTGAAGCCGGCCGAGGTGAACACCCCAACCAAATGGGGTAGTTCGAAAAGCTACAATGGCCGCTACAACGGGCCTTACCTAAGCATGGCCAAAGCTGCTGCGGCCCGTCATGGAGTGCCGGAAGATCTTTTTCTACGCCTTGTGCAACAAGAATCTGGTTGGAAGGTGCAGGCTAAATCACATAAAGGCGCGATTGGTTTGGCACAACTGATGCCTGGTACGGCACGCAAGCTGGGCGTAAACCCGCATGATCCGTTTGAAAATTTGGATGGGGGTGCGCGGTATCTGAAGCTTCAATTCCATAAGTTCAAATCTTGGCGGCTGGCGCTGGCGGCATATAATGCCGGTCCGGGGGCAGTCACGAAATATGGCGGCGTTCCGCCTTATAAAGAAACTCGCAATTATGTGAAAGTCATCTGGGGGAGCTGATCCGCTCCCCCAAGCAGTTTTTCAGACGTCGGAAAGTTCTTTGGCGTGCATCCATTCAGCATGTTTGGGTGCACGTTTTGTTTTCGACCATTCCTCGAGCATTTCCCATTTAACGCTGTCCAATTTGGCAAGCAGCTTGTCTTCTTCCGGGTCTGGACAGGCCAATTCCAGGCGATGTCCGTTTGGGTCATAGAAATAGATCGAATGGAAGATCGAATGATCAGTTACGCCTAGAACTTCGACACCGTTGGCTTCGAGGTGTTCCTTGAAATCAATGAGTTCGGCACGATCCTTCACCTTGAACGCCAAATGTTGTGTCCAGATAGGAGTGTTGGGATCGCGCCCCATTTCGGGCTTAGTCGGTAGTTCAAAAAAGGCCAATATGTTCCCATTCCCCGCGTCCATGAATATGTGCATGTAGGGATCTGGCTCATGCGTCGAGGGGACATGATCTTCTGCGATGGCGAGAACGAAGTCCATGTTCAGGTTTTTATTGTACCACTCGACGGTCTCTTTCGCATCCTTGCAGCGATAAGCGACGTGATGGATTTGTTCTATTTTCATTTTATTTTTCCTCCTAGATGGTCATCTTGTTGCTGTGGTAATAGTTGCAATTGTAACCATCAAGAGAAAATGAAGCCAAACCATCGTGGTTTGGTTTCATTGTCGATAAGTTTGTTATTCAGCCGCGTCAGCAGCCAACTTGATAACCGGCTCCATTGTCGCAAGTTCCTGATCCGAGAGGTGGCACTTGATTTGATGATCGACGGTCAGATTCCGTACCGGGGGCACTTCAGTGTCGCAGAGGTTGTTGGCAACCCGGCTTTTCCAATTGCACCGGGTTTGAAATGGACAACCGGGTGGCGGATTCATTGCTGATGGAATGTCGCCTTCCAAAACAATATGTTTTTTCTTCACTTTCGTATCAGCGATCGGAACAGCCGAGAGCAGTGCTTCGGTATAGGGATGGTAGGGTGGGGAGAAGACATCGTCGGTACTGCCCAGTTCGACAACATGGCCGAGGTACATCACCATCACACGGTCGCTCAGATACCGCACGATGGAAAGATCATGCGAAATGAACAGGAGCGTCGTTTTTTCTTCGCGTTGAATTTCCATCAACAGGTCGGTCACTGCGGCCTGAACACTCACATCGAGCGCCGAGACAGGTTCATCCGCTACGACGATGCGCGCGCCACCGGCAAAGGCACGGGCGATGCCAACACGTTGCTTCTGGCCGCCGGACAATTGCCGGGGCATCCGATTGCCAAATTCGCGTGGCAGTTTCACCAGATCGAGCAGTTTGAGCATGCGTACGCGGCGGTCTGAATCATCGGTGCCGATATTAAAAATCTCAAGCGCACGAATGATTTGGCGGCCAACGGTCATTGAGGGATTCAGCGTATCGAAAGGATTTTGAAAGACCATTTGAATATCGGCGACCGTTTGGGTGTCGCGGTTTTCGATGGCCAGATGTTCGATGTTTTTCCCATCGAGAAAGATCTCGCCGTCGGTCGCGGTTTCCAGCCCCATCAGCACCTTGGCGAAGGTGGA
>Ga0209344_10005488_pt1 | contig 10931 bp, 6 predicted proteins | sample Cruoilmetagenom6_FD_187293 | JGI IMG/M metagenome (GOLD analysis project Ga0209344, IMG submission 187293) | Oil polluted marine microbial communities from Coal Oil Point, Santa Barbara, California, USA - Santa Barbara Oil Seep Sample 6 (SPAdes)... | ecosystem: Environmental > Aquatic > Marine >...
AGGCGTAGAGGTAACTGCGGACCTTGGCTCGACATTGCAACGTCGCTTGATGGCCGTCGGCCTGATCGAGATCGATCATGATGGCAACCTGCGAGTTCGCAATCGTCTGTATGAGGCCGTGTTCACGGCTCGTTGGGCGAATGACAACCTGCCGAACCGTTTGCGTGTGCCGGCAATGGTGGCCGGCGTCCTGGTGCTGTTGACGCTATTGCCGATGTGGTACACGCAATGGCTGCCAAGACCGTATATGACAATACTGACGTCCCCCACCGTCGAACTGGACGTCGCGCAATCGGCGTATGAGAACCTGAGATCGTTTCCCGGCCATGCAGACACGGCCGATAACCTCTTCCGCGGATTTGTAGATCAGCGCGCTGGGCTGGCGACGACAGTTAGTGAGATCGACGCGGTAGCAGCATTATCCACCGAACTTCCCGGTGCGGGCCGCCTTCCCGACAGGTTACTTGCGGCGTTCTGGGACCGGCAGACGAGTGCCGCACTGCGGCAGGAAGATCGGGATACAGCATTGCTCGCGACGCTTGAGTCGCTCGTCATGGCGACGCCGCGGCGCAGACAGCGAGCGGCGAGCCTGGTGTCAGATGACTACCCACTGCTGCTCGCGACGTTGCCTCCACAGCAGGGGAGTACAACCGTCTTCGATCCAGACAACATGCTACTCACTTCTGCGGAGGGTGCGAACATCACGCAGTGGTCGTACGCCACGCAGGAACTTCAGCAGCGGGATAGCTGGAGCGTCACGGCACTCGAAGTCGTGCCCTTGCTGCGGCGAGTCATCATTGACCGTGAGGGGCAGGTCAGCCGCGTCGGTTTGACACTGACGATCAGCCACGCGCGCCTGTCGGATCTACGCATCAAGATCATCGCGCCGTCGGGACGTACGGTGGAGATTGAAACAGGCCTGGAACGCGCATCGAGTAGCGACGATATTCGGATTCCCAGTGCACAATTGCGTGAGCTGATCGGCGAGTCGCTGATGGGAACATGGTCGGTGAGTGTGCGTGATGAGAGCCTCGGCGTCGCGGGGCAGCTGGTCGGGTGGAACCTGAAGCTGAACTCGCAAGGCACGGTCGAGGACTTTCAGCGTGGTTTGAATATTCCGGATCCGGTCGAGCGCGAAACCGACAATGTCTGGTTCGACTCGACCGGTCGCTACGCGATTGCCCGCGCGATGCAAAGTGACAGCGCACGCATCTGGGACCTTGCTTTCGCAGAACCTGTACGTGCTATTGCTGTCAACGAAAATGAAATGCTGATCGGCCTTGACGCTTCTGCGCGCCGGCTCGTAACTGCCACTCAGGACAGTATCAATCTCTGGGACACGGCTACCGGCGACCGTATGGTGACATTGCCGGTTGGTGTGGCAAGTACCAGTGCTTCGCTGACCCCGGATGGCATGCACCTGCTCGCCGAGCATCGTGGCGATGTGGATACCCGGCTCGAACTCTGGTCGCTTGAACAGGGCGAGATCGCGGCGGAGATTACTGTGGCCGGTGTGCCGGCACTGATTGCCACCGACTCGTCCGGATCCCGAGTTGCGGTTGCTGACTACGACCGGGCTGTGCGGGTCTGGGACTTTGCGACGGGGGAGCTGCTTGCCCAGCTCGATTTGCCCGTGCAACCCAGCGCCATTTATCTCGCAGCGGGTGGTGATGCGCTCGGCGTCGTTCACGGCCATTCTGGCGTCTCGCTTTGGAGTATTTCGCATCCGCAAAGTCCGTTGCTCGAGGAGTTTGCAGACGGCAACTGGCAACTCGTGTTCGCACCATCCGGCACAAGCGTTATCGCGGGCAGGGCGGAGAGCGGACTGCAAATATACAGAAGTCGCGACGGGCGGCTGGTTGGTCCTCCGATCGGAGTACGTCACGCTGCGGAGGTGAACACCATGCTCGCCTTCAGCAAGGACGAGCAGGTTGTATTCGCAGGCAATCCGCAGAGTATTTCGCGTTTCTGGAAAGCGACAGAAACGCCTTCTGCTGCTGACGGTGGCCCTGCTGAAAGCGACCATTCACTCTGGAAACCGTCGGCGGATCGGGTCATGAGAGCGTTGCCCGGCGGTCGTGGCATGGTAATCGGCGATCCGGCCGGGGACGTACATTTCCTGGCGGCCGATGCCAGCCTTGCTGAAGTACAGGCAGTGAGTGAAGACGTCAGATTCGTCGGCCACAAAGCCGAGGTTGAACGCCTCAGCGTCGATCGATCGGGCACGCTGGTTGCCAGCGCCGCTACAGACAATACCGTTCGGGTCTGGAGTGCGGAGAGCGGCCAGCCCAAATCCTGGATTGTTGAAATCGAGGGAGACGCGGTCGACGAGATGGTGTTTTCCCATGGCGGGCATTTGCTGGCTGTTCTCAAGGGTACGACCCTGGGCCTGTTCAATGTTGTCGACGGGTCATTCGTTACGGAATTCGAACTCGGGGAAATGCATGAGAGTCTCGCGTTCCTCGCGGACGGCCGTATTCTCGCTGGCGGCGACAGCGGTATCCTGCGCGTGATTTCACAGGATGGTGGCGGTGCCTGGTCGATGCAGCAACTATGGCAGGGCGGCGACGCAATCAGGCACATTGCAGCCTCGCCGCGAGACCAGTACCTGATTCTTGTTGACGCCGCGGGACTTGTGCATCAATTCATCCTGTCGGAAGGGCGGGTCAGTGGCCCGCCCCTGGCAATCCCGGGCATGATCGAAGAGATTGCGTTTGGGTACAGCGGTGCACGAGCTTACTTCCGTACGGCGCGCTGGACACATCGCGTCAGCCTTGGCGTCAACGGCCTGAACTGGGTGGATAGCGTCTTTTCTCCCAAACCACTTAATGGTGCGCGAATTGTGTTTGGTCCCAGTGGGTCGGATACGGCAAACCAGGCTTACTTGCCGGCAGCGCGCAATGGGTTTGTCGAGCTCGTTGAGCTTGGTTTCCAAGGATCCTCGCAGCCCGGGATGTTTGGCAACAAGGAAGAGCTCCTGGCCGAATGGCGGCAACGGCTAGGCTACTAGCGCTGGTTGCCGCGCAAGGTTCGTACCAGTAATTCCAGTTTGGCCGCCGTTACCTCAGACGGCGGTACGGGTTCGCCAAACCTGACCGGGACTCTCGCAAACAGTCGCCCCGGGATCTTGCGCAGTCCGCCGTCCTGACGGCGGCTGAGCCAGCCTCCCCAGAGCCTGCCCAATGAAGCAGGTATGACCGGGACAGGTCGCCTTCTGATGATTTTCTCGATGCCCGGCCGAAAACGGGCGATCTCTCCGTCACGAGTGATGCCGCCTTCCGGAAATATGCAAACCAGGTTGCCGGCGGCGAGCTCAGCATCCACTTTCTCAAAGGCCTCATCCATGACGTCCTTGTCCTCGCGCGCCCCGGCGATAGGAATTGCCTTCATATTTCTAAACACGAAGTTAAGGACGGGAATCTGGAAAATCTTGTACCACATGACAAAGCGCATGGGTCGCCGCACTGATCCGGCAAGAATGATCGGATCGATGTAACTCACGTGATTGCAGACGACAATGGCGGGTCCGGTTGCCGGGATATTGCCGAGGCCTACAGGCCGTACCCGATACACGACGCTGATGACAATCCAGGCCAGGAAGCGCATCAGGAATTCGGGAAGCAATGAGAAGATATACACGGCGACAATGGCATTGAGCACGGCGATGATCAGGAACAGCTCGGGAATCGAAACGCCGAAATTCAGGAGAACCATCGACATGACGGCGGCACCGACCATCAGGAACGAGTTGATGATGTTGTTGGCCGCAATGATGCGTGACAGGTGTTGGCGTTTTGAGCGTTTCTGGATCAGTGCATACAGCGGCACGCTGTAAAAACCACCGAACACCCCGATCAGGGCAAGATCTATCCAGATACGCCAGCTCCCGGGCCGGGCCAGAAAATCTGCGATGGAGATGGCCGGCGTCGAGATCGCGCCCGGCTGGGCGAAATACAGGTCAATGGCAAACACGCTCAGGCCAATCGAGCCGAAGGGTACGAGGCCCAGTTCGATTCGGTGTCCGGACATGCGCTCACACAACAGGGAACCGATGCCGACCCCGACAGCGAATGCGGCGAGCAGCAAGGTCGTAATTGCCTCGCTGCCGTTCAGCAAGTCCAGTGTGTAGGCGGGAATCTGGATGGTCATGGCCGAGCCGAAGAACCAGAACCACGAAATACCAAGAATGGACAGGAAGACGCTACGCTCTTCGCGCGCGAACTGTACGATGTGCCAGGTTTCCTTCCAGGCATTCCAGTTGATCTTGAGGCTCGGGTCGACCGCGCGTGTCTGCGGTATCTGGCGACTGGTCAGGTAGCCGACGATCGCGACGAGGACGAGGCACGAGCCGAGGATGGTTTGCTTGTCGATGCGGAGCCCACCCGCAATATCGTCGCCGACTGCAATGCCACCCGCGATCAGTCCCAGAATAATCGCCACATAGGTACCCGACTCGACGAGGGCGTTGCCGCCAACGAGTTCATCGTCGGCAAGCTGCTGCGGGAGGTAGGCGTACTTCACCGGACCAAACATCGTTGACTGGCAGCCCATCAGAAAGAGCACGAGCAACAGCAAGGAATAGCTCTCGGTAAAAAGGGCAATGGCCGCCAGCCCCATCAGGACAATCTCGAGCGTCTTGACCCGCCGGATCAGCATGGACTTCTCGTACTTGTCAGCGAGTTGTCCGGCAGTTGCGGAGAACAGGAAAAATGGCAGGATGAACAGACCGGCAGCGACATTGGCCAGCTGGTTGTGGTCCATGCCCGCGACGACGACACCCTGGAAAGTAATCAGGATGACGAGGCCGTTCCGGAAGATATTATCGTTGAGGGCGCCGAGAAACTGGGTCGCAAAAAACGGCGCGAAGCGCCGCTGGCCTAGCAGGGAGAACTGGTTAGAGCCTGACAATCGTCTTTTCCACCTCTTCGTCAGCGGGCACTATAGCGTGAATCGTGCCGGCCACATGCCAAAAATGCGAACCCTGCCCTCCGGCGGAAGTTGACATATTTGCTATGATCGGCAATGCAGCATGCTGAATTTTCTACCATTTAATTACAATTGGACATGACCAAGGCAATGACGAGGCACAGAACAGCGTTATTTATCGGCATCGTACTGATGGCCGGCTGTGCTCCGGAGGAGCCACCCGCTCGCACGACAACCGAATTTGTTGATAATCCGATGCTCCTGGAGGCAGCGATGGTACGTTGCCAGCAAAACCGCAAGGAAACGCGGTATGACCAGGAATGCATAAATGCTCGTGAGGCCGTGGGCCGCATTCAGGCCAAGGAAGAAGAAGCTCGGAGCGTGGATCTCGAAGCGAGATCGGAGCGCAAGCGCGCAGCCCTGCGTCGCACACAGCAGGCTGCTGCTGAAGCGCGACGTCGAGCGGAAGAGGCGGTACGCCAGCGCAAGGAGGCTGAGTATCTTGCGCAGTTCGGAGTGTTGCCGCCAGCCGACGATGGTAGCGATGCCGCCGACACCTTGCCTGAGGGAAACCTGCCGCTTGCTGTAATTCCCGAGGCGGATGGCTCGCAGCAGACCGGTTCTGCCTACGGCGACGTTGTGTTACCGACGGACGGTGGGAATGCACCGATTGCCGAACCGGTGCCGGACGAAGAACCGGCGAGTGACCTTGAATCTATTCGTGAAGAACTGCGTCGCCGCAACGACGACGACCAGCAAAGCTAGTCACCCACAGGCATAGTGCGGACGTGCAGGTCGCGCTGCGGAAACGGAATCTCGATTTCCTGCTCGGTAAACGCCCGGTATACCGCGCAATTGAGCTCGTGCTTGACGCGGCCGCGGTTGGCGGGATTCGCAATCCACCCCAGTAGTTCGAAGTTGAGGCTCGAGTCACCGAATAGCCTGAAGCGTACCCGTGGTTCCGGGTGCGTGAGAATTTCCTTGTTATCTTCTGCGACCTTTTGCAGCGTCGCGATTACGTGATCGAGGTCGCTGCCGTACGCAACGCCGACACCGATTCTTATCCTGTGCTGCGACGGGGGGCCACCCGCCTCATTGGTAATCGTGCTGTTACCAATGACGCCGTTGGGCACAGTAATCTCGATGTCATCACGTGTCAGGATGCGGGTGCTGCGCAGGCCGATATCCGTAACGACTCCGCGTTCGCCGGAATCAAGAATGATGTAATCGCCTGTCTTGTATGGCGCATCGACGACGATCGAAACACCGGCGAAGAGATTTGAGAGCGTATCCTTGGCCGCGAAACTAAGCGCCAGGCCAACAATGCCAGCCGATGCCAGCCAGGCCGTAACATCGATGTTCCATGCCAGGAAGACAAAGTAGACAGCCATCGCGGCAAGCACGACCTTGGCCGCGTTGTGCAACAGCGACAGCATGCCGCTCTGCACCAGCTTGCTTTGTGACGTCTTCCGCAAGGTCCTGACGACGAGGTTATTGAAGCTGGCCAGGGTACCGAGCCAGACAAAGATTGCGATCGTCTTGAGCAAGCCGAGTGTCAGGAAGGCCGGAGCCGCGGGCATGCCAACGTGCAGCGTGGCGAGGCCGAGGCCGAGCAGCACGAATGACACGAATACGGGACGGTGCACGAGGTCGATGAGGCCGTCATCGAAGTCGTTGGTCGATTTACGCGCGATGCGCCCGATAATTCCGGAGATTATCCAGTCGGCGACTTTGCCAGCCAGGATAAATGCCGCCGCGATCATTGCGGCCTGCAAGTAAGGGTTGGGTCCTATCAGCTCTGCGAGCTGCCGGACCTTGCCGATCAGTTCGTCCAAATGGGATTCCGCCGGTATTAGTAGTTGGGGTCGTACTCGGTATCGTCGTCCGCGTCACCGGGTCCGGGCATGCCGAACGTCCGTACGTCGGCTTCTTCTGCAGCGCCGGATTGTTCAGCCCCGGCCTGCATACCTGGTGACTTGGGCAGGCGTACAGTCTGCGCGGTCAGGATCTGGACGAAGGTGTTAGCCATATCAGGCGCGACGTTAGGTGAACTGACGAAGATCTTCTCCGGCGTCATGCTGGTCGAGCCATAGAATGCCGCATTCGATTTGCGATCCATGGTCAGGCCGGCGCCTTCGAGCGCAACGCCCGCAAACAGTCCGCGGCTGCGCGAGTAGGAATAGACCTCTGCCTGAAATTCAATATCCGTCGCTACGCTCGTGTGCCGTCCAACCGGACCGGCTGCTACCGACGCATTCGCGCCGAGTGTGAACTTGCCATTCGACATGCCATCGACACCTTTGCGGGTCTTGAATACCAGGATGATATCGGTGGATTCGGCACCGGCCTGCCAGCCAATGCTACCGCCTGTAATGGTCACGAACGCGGGATTGCTCCAGGAATCGTCGTCCTGCCGAACAACGATAACGCCCTTGCCGCGGCGTAAACCAACGCCAAATGCGGCCCGCATGACGTCGGGAATGACCGCAACTGCGTACGCCCGCGAGAGCAGGTTCGGAGGAATGGATTTCTCAGGAATCCGCGACAACTGGTCGAGGACGTCAGACGCGTCGGCAACCCGTTTTTCTTCGCGCGTGGCGGCCTGTGCAAGAGTTGAAATAAAGAGGGCCAGCAGGGTCACTATGGCCAGGGTACGTGAGGTCTTCATGTTGGTGTCCGACATTTGTATCGCTCCAGAGTTCGATAATACGACAAATTACGGCGCCATTGATGAATGAGCTATGAACGAGACTTGTGTACCAGGATAGGGGGCAGGGGATAGTCAAGCGTTGCACAGACTGCGCGAATTAGCTCCGCCTCCGTAACGGATAGTTTGCCATCGTGACCTGCGGTGGCGCCGATCGCACGGAGCAGGGATTCCTTGCCCTTGCTGTTGAGGCCGAGCAATACGTCGAGGCTGTGATCGAGTACTGCAACAGTGTGTTTGCGGTCCGACTCATAGTCGTAGTGCTGCGCCCAAGGGCCAAGCGTCTCGACGCCAGTAACAAAAGCGGCCTTCTGTATATCTTCGTCATCATGGCCGTAGTCAGCCAGGATGCGCAGCAGCCCGATCGTAGAGGTTTGTAAGTCGGCGCGTTTCGAGCGTAGTGCCCGCCGCCCACCTGACGGATCCACTGCTTTTCCGAGGTTGCTCATCAGAATGCGGTAGAAGCAGTACTCGTAAAGGTCGACCTCGCCATCGATTTCGATCATGCGCGTCGCAAGCGAGACCAGGTAGCTGAGTTCCTGTGTCGGTCGCAACTTGAGCGCCGGGAACGCGATTTCCAGCAATGGCAGGCGATATTCGGCGCCGGTGCTGGCCAGTTCGTCGTAGTACCGGCGCAGGATCTTGGCACGCTCGGCACCGAGTTGCTCCCTGGCAAGGGAGAGCTGGCGGTCGACCATGTGTCCCGAGCGGTCGAGAATCAGGGCGATGGTCAGCAGGTAGGCGAACTCGGAGGAGTGCGCTGCGTCGTACAACGATTCCGGGATGGACTGCCTGAGGTGCTGGGCGTATTCAACGTGTTCATTTTCGGGCTGGCCGACTGTCTCGGCGATAGACTCTGCGAGTACCCGAGCGCCGCCACTGGCTAATGCCGTAGTAACGTCACCTGCGAACGCCGCTGCATTTTCGCCGCCGGCACGCGCCTTGGACCAGCGCTGGCGCGGGTCGACGCGCGGAAACTCGGACTCCTTGAAACTCGGATCCAGGGCCTGGATTCTTTCCGTTAGCGGTGGGTGTGTCGCAAAAATGCTGGTGAATTTTGCGCCCGAGCCGAACAGCATGTGGCTGACTTCCTCAGGGTCCGTCGCCTGAATCAACGAGCCATCGCTGTAGCCGCCGATCTTCTTGAGTGCGTTGGCTATGCCGTCACTCTGTCGAGTGAATTGTACGGCGGAAGCGTCTGCAAGGAACTCGCGCTGCCTCGAGATACCGGCCTTGATCACGCGCGCAAAGAACATACCTATGCCGCCGAGTATGGCGAGGCCGAGCCCGATAATGAGTACGACGGGGGCGCCGCGGTCGCGGCGGCTTGAGACGATACTCGTGTGATAACCGCCGCGTATGATCAGGCGCCCGATCAGGGACAGCACCATGATCCCGAACAAGACGCCCATGAGACGTATATTCAGACGCATGTCACCGTTGAGGATGTGGCTGAACTCGTGTGCAATGACACCCTGCAATTCGTTGCGGTCGAGCAATTCGAGCGCACCGCGGGTTACCGCAACTGCCGCATCACTGGGTGTGTAGCCGGCAGCAAATGCGTTGATACCACTCTCTTCCTCGAGGACGTAAATCTCTGGAACAGGGACGCCGGACGCGATCGCCATTTCTTCGACCACGTTGCGCAGGCGGCGGCGCAACGGGTCACTGACGTCTGCCGTTACCAGCGTGCCGCCCATCTGCGCGGCCACGGCGCCGCCGCCCGACGACAGCACTGAGGTTTTGAACACGCTCGCGCCAAGAATGAACGTTGTCGCCAGTAACGCAACGCCGATAAGAAGAACGGAATTGTTGCGCGCAAAGTCGGCTGGTGTGTACCCGTAGCCGGCTTCGGTAAAAGTGAACAGTGCAAAACCGACGATGGCGGTGACACCGGCGACAATCAGGATGGTGGCAATAATGTACGCGAGAACCAGGCGTCGCGACGCCTTGCGTGCCTGGTCCTGCGCAGCGAAAAAATTCACGATTCTGGCAAGGAAGCGAAGATCAGGTGAACGACACTTCCGGTGCTTCCCGCATCTCTTCTGCTTCGATCTCGAGGAAACTCGCGAGCTCGAAATTGAAGGTGTTGGCGATGATGTTGTTCGGGAAGTTCTCGGCCGTGTTGTTGTATCCCATAACGGAATCGTTGAATGCCTGCCTGGAGAACGCAACCTTGTTCTCGGTTGTGGCGAGTTCTTCCTGGAACTGCATCATGTTCTGGTTGGCCTTGAGGTCCGGGTAGGACTCGGACAAAGCGAACAGTCGGCCCAGAACGCTGCCTAGTGCGCCTTCTGCACCACCAAGTTCCTGGATTGCCGCCGCGTTGGCCGGGTCCGCCTTGGCAGCATCGAGCGCCGATACGGCCACGTTGCGCGCCTTGATCACGGCCTCGAGCGTCTCGCGCTCGTGTTTCATGTAGCCCTTGACGGCTTCGACAAGATTCGGGATCAGGTCATGACGTCGGGTAAGCTGTACGTCAATTTGCGCGAACGAGTTTCTGACGCGGTTGCGTTCATTGACCAGCCGGTTGTAAATACCGATCGCCCAGAACACAATCGCGGCAATGATGCCGAGGAATATCAGGAATGAAGTCACTGTCCCGCTCCTTGCTTAGAGTTTGTTTAGCCAAGCATAACCTCGGGCCCGGACCAAAACTAGCAATGCTCGTGCTTACCCTGGCGGCGCCTGCTGCGCTTGCCGACTGGTTTAGCGACGCCCGGCCAATGATGGGCACCGAGGTGAGCGTTCACCTCTGGAGCGACGACCCCGAAGTCGGTCGCCTGGCGCTCAAAGAGGTATTTAGTGAAGCGGATCGAATCGATCGCCTCATGAGTACGTATAAAGATAAGAGCGAAATCTCAAAAATCAATCGGCACGCGGCAGAGAGTGAGGTCGTGGCGGGCAATGAACTATTTGGGCTGATTCGACGATCGCTCGATATTTCTGTCCTGACTCGTGGCGCATTCGATATCACGTACGACAGCGTCGGGCAGCATTATGACTTCCGGGCCCGGCAGCGTCCCGACACAAATCTCCTCGAGGCGGAGCGCGAGAATATTGACTATCGACTGGTGATCCTCGACCAGGCGGCAGGTACCGTTCATTTCTTGCAGCAGGGCGTACGCATTAATCTCGGTGGAATCGCCAAGGGCTATGTGGTCGAGCGCGGTATCGATATCCTGCGACACCGCGGAATCCAGAACGCGATTGTGACGGCGGGTGGAGACTCTCGGCTGCTCGGTGACCGTCGTGGTCGTCCCTGGATGGTGGGCATCCGGGACCCGCGAAATGACGG
>Ga0209344_10005489_pt1 | contig 10928 bp, 5 predicted proteins | sample Cruoilmetagenom6_FD_187293 | JGI IMG/M metagenome (GOLD analysis project Ga0209344, IMG submission 187293) | Oil polluted marine microbial communities from Coal Oil Point, Santa Barbara, California, USA - Santa Barbara Oil Seep Sample 6 (SPAdes)... | ecosystem: Environmental > Aquatic > Marine >...
TCGGGCGATGATCCGACAGTGGGGATGGTGGGTCGCCATATGCGCCACGAGCTGCGTCTGTTTCTCGCGATCATCGAGGGCGGCCACCAGCAGGGCGGCGTCCTCTGCGCCGGCGGAGTGCAGGAGATCGGGGCGGGTGGCGTCTCCGAAATAGGACCGGAGACCGAATCGCCGGACGAGTTCGATCGTGTCGGCGTCGTAGTCGAGCACCACCGTGGTGTGACCGTTGGCGGTGAGCATCCTGTTGACCACCTGGCCGTAGCGGCCGACGCCGGCGATGATGGCCGTTCCGGGCTCGTCGATTTCATCGGCCTGGCCCTCATCGCGGCGACCGAATCGAGGCGCGATGAGCTTCTCGTAGACGATGAACCCGAGCGGGGTGAGGAGCATGGTGATGGCTACGGCCAGCGTCAGAACCTGGGTGATTTCGGCCGACAGAACCCCTCCCCCCCGAGCAAGACCGAAGAGGACAAACGCGAACTCCCCGGCCTGGGCGAGACTGAGACCAAAGAGCCAGAGATCGGCCCGTCTGAGACCGAAGATCCGGCCCAGGATCGAAAGTACGATCAGCTTGACCGCCATCAGCCCCACTGCGAGCCCGAAGATGGTCGCCGGCCGGCCGAAGAGGAGATCGAAATCGATCCCCGCCCCCACCGAGATGAAGAAGACCCCGAGAAGGAGTCCCTTGAAGGGTGCGATATCGCTCTCCAGTTCGTGCCGGAACTCGCTGTCCGACAGCACCACCCCGGCGAGGAAGGTCCCGAGGGCCGGTGAAAGACCGATCCGGTCCATCGCCAGCGCGATACCCACCACAAGCAGAAGAGCGGCAGCGGAGAAGATCTCACGCAATCGGGCTGCGGCGATGAAACGGAAGATGGGTCGCATGAGATAGCGGCCGGCGAGGATGATGGCCGCAATGACGCCGAGAATGGCAAGCCCCTGGAGCCAGCCCGGGAGATGCTCGAGCCCACCACCGTTGTGGGAGTCAACGGCGCCGTGGCTCGCTTGATGAACCGCGAGGAGCGGCAGCAGCGCGATCATCGGGATCACCGCGATGTCCTGGAAGAGCAGCACCGAAAAGGCGCTCTGCCCGGGTGTGGTCTTCATCCACCCCTTCTCCTCGAGGGTCTGCAGGACGATGGCGGTGGACGACAGGGCGAGGATCATTCCCACGGCCAGTGCGCTCTGCCAGGGAAGACCCATGGCGAGGGCGATGGAGAGGATTGCGGTGGTCGTGGCCGCCACCTGGAGCCCGCCGAGCCCGAGCAGTCGTGAGCGCATCCGCCACAGCATGGAGGGCTGGAGCTCGAGCCCGATGAGGAAGAGCATCATCACCACCCCGAACTCGGCGAAGTGTTTGACGTCTTCGGTTTCGGCCCCGACGATCCCGAGGGCGGGACCGATGACGATCCCGGCGAGGAGATATCCGAGCACCGATCCGAGGCCGAGGCGTTTGGCCAGAGGGACCGCCACCACCATGGCGACGAGATAGACAAAGGCGCCCTGCAGCAGCGCCATCACTCGACCTCTTTCCCTTGGATCATGAGGTCACGAAGATGGTGCGAGAGCGTGTCCTGCCGCTCGGCCCGATCGAGATCGAGCCGGCCCTCGACCAGAGCGCCCAGCAAGAGCCGATAGTCGGCCGTGTGGTCCTCCAATCGGTCCTCGTCCACCGCATGCCCGGCGGCATAGAGCACAAAAGGCGGCAGATAGCGCATCCGGCACAAACCTGCGGTTTGTTCAAAGGGCGCGAAGAACTCTCTGAGTTCGTAGCCATAGCCGCCGTTGCGGCAATAAACCTCGCGACGCGCTCCGGCCGACACCGCGTTGAGCAGCACCTTGCCCTCGAGGGCTGTGCCGCCCTCACCGTAGGCGAAGCCGTGCTCGAGGACGAGATCCTGCCATTCCTTGAGCAGCGCGGGACATGAATACCAGTAGACCGGGTGCTGGAACACGATGACATCATGTTCAAGCAGCCGCTGTTGTTCGAGCTCAACATCGATCTCAAACGTGGGGTACTCGGCGTAGAGATCGACCAGGGTCACGCCCTCCACCGTCCGGGCGGCTTCAGCCAAGACGGTGTTGACCTCGGATCTATCGCTTCGCGGATGGGCGAATAGAATGAGTACTTTGTGCATACCTTCCTCGTCGGCCGGTGTTCGGCTCGGCTTTCTGCGTGCCGCGTGTGTTTGAAGGAACTCGATTCCGGCGCGGCAAATTTCGACGGGACCTTCGCTTGTCTCCGGAGAAAGCAGTGCCTATACTCCACCAATCAGATTCGGGAGGGGAAAATGAGGATTCATTTTAGTTCGTGCGGGGTTTCTATTCTGGCGTTGATCTTCGTCGTGACCGGTGGAACCGCCATCGCGGCCTCGATCGATGAAGCCGAGGAGTTGGCGGCTGCGGCCGCCTACGACGCGACCAACCCAACGGCGCCCACCGTCTGGGCAGCAGAGCCTCCCGTCCACGACGGTTCGCCTGGGGGCGTTGTCTACTTCGCCGACTTCGAGGGCAACACCGGTGGCGGTGTCGGAACCCTCGATTGGGAATGGGGCACCTATGCCTGGTCGGGCGCCGTGTGCGGCTACACCCCGGCGCCGCCGGTTGCGCCCTACTCGGGTACCGGCATGTGGGGCACGGTGCTCAACGACTGTTACAACAACCTGGGGAACAATTCGAACACCTGTTCCAATACCAATCCGGCGGATGACAGCATCTTGACGTTCACCATGGATCTCACAGGGCTGTCCGAAGCTTGGCTCTACTGGTGGGAATGGCCGGATATCAATCTCGATTTCGACTGGGCGGAGATCAGGGTCAATGGGAACGTGGTCTGGCAGAACTGCACGGGCGGCTATGTCGCCCCCACCGCATGGATCCAGCAGGAAGTCGACATCTCAACCTACGCCGGCGCCCCGGCCACCATCAGTTTCCACTTTCTCGCCTCGACCGTCGTCGAACGGGGGGGCTGGTGGATCGATGATCTGCTGATCACCGATGCTCAGGTTCCGGTCGAGCTCCAGAGCTTCAGCATCGACTGACGGGATTCCCCGGTCCGCCTGACAAATGGGGCTGACGGGGCGTATTCGAGTCGATGGCAGCGAAGCCGTTTGGCTGAAATACAAGGGGCGGGATCGATTCCCGCCCCTTTTCGGTTTCTGAGTTGGCGCCGCGGTCGGCTTCGGACTATGCCATCTGATCGATGATGGCGTTGAAGGTCGGGCTCGGCCGCATGGCCTCCTTCGCCATGGCGTCATCGGGCAGGTAGTACCCGCCCACATCCTGAGGCTCGCCCTGGGCCGCGAGGAGTTCGGCGGCGATCTTCTCCTCGTTGGCCTCGAGTGCCGCCGCCACCGGCGCAAAGCGCGCCTGGATGTCCGCGTCGTCGGTCTGGGCGGCCAGAGCCTGCGCCCAGTAGAGTGCAAGATAGAACGAGCTGCCCCTGTTGTCGATTTCGTTGACCTTGCGGGACGGGAGGCGACCGTTGCCGAGGTAGGAGGCGATGGCATCGTCAAGGGTCTTGGCGAGGACGGCCACCTTGGCGTTGCCGGTGTTCTCGGCCACCAACTCGAGGGAGGGCACGAGGGCGCAGTACTCGCCGAGGGAGTCCCAGCGCAAGTGGCCTTCCTTCATGAACTGTTGGACGTGTTTGGGAGCCGAACCGCCGGCGCCGGTCTCGAAGAGGCCGCCGCCCTCCATCAGGGGCACGATGGAGAGCATCCGGGCGCTGGTCCCGAGCTCGAGGATGGGGAAGAGATCGGTGAGATAGTCACGCAGGACGTTGCCGGTGACCGAGATGGTGTCCTCACCGCGGCGAATCCGCTCGAGGGAGAACCGCATGGCGTCGACCGGTTTCATGATCCGGATATCGAGGCCGGTGGTGTCGTGGTCGGGGAGGTATTTCTCGACTTTGGCGATGATCTGCGCGTCGTGCCCACGTTCGGAGTTGAGCCAGAAGATCGTCGGCGATCCGGTGGCGCGGGCTCTGGTCACGGCGAGCTTGACCCAGTTCTGGATCGGTGCGTCCTTGACCTGGCACATGCGGAAGATGTCGCCGGGCTCCACCGTCTGCTCGAGGAGGGTTGCTCCTGAGGCGTCGACGACGCGGAAGGCGCCGTTCTCCGGAGCGGTGAAGGTCTTGTCGTGCGAGCCGTACTCTTCGGCCTTCTGCGCCATGAGACCGACATTGGCGACGTCGCCCATGGTGGCCGGGTCGAATTGACCGTTTTTCTTGGCGTTCTCGAGGATTTCGCCGTAGATGGTGGCGTAGCAGCGGTCGGGGACCATGGCGATGCAGTCCTGGAGCTGGTCGTCGTTGTTCCACATCCCGCCGCCGTCGCGTACGACGTTGGGCATGGAGGCGTCGACGATGATGTTGTTGGGCACGTGCAGATTGGTGATGCCCTTGCGGGAGTCGACCATGGCAAGGGCGGGCTGGGTCTCATAGACCGCGTTGATGTCGGCCTCGATCTCGGCCTTCTTCTCGGCCGGCAGCCGGTCGAGTTTCTCCAACACATCGGCAAGCCCGTTGTTGACGTTGGCACCGATCTCGGCGAGCGCGTCGGCGTGCTTGTCGAGGGCTGCGGCGTAGTAGACCGAGACGGCATGCCCGAACATGATCGGATCGGAGATCTTCATCATGGTTGCCTTGAGGTGGAGCGAGAGTAGGACGCCGTCGGCCTTGGCCTCCTCGATCTGTTTGGCGTAGAACGCGCGCAGGGCGGCGACGTTCATGACCGAGGCGTCGATGACCTCACCGGTCTGGAGGTCGAGACCATCCTTCATGAGAGTTGCCGTACCGTCGGTACCGACGAACTCGATCTTGACCTCGGTGGGCGCATCGATGGTGGTCGATTTCTCGGACTCGAAGAAATCGCCGCCGGACATGTGGGCGACGCGGGACTTGGAGCCGGACTCGGGCCACGGCTTCATCATCTTGTGCGGGTTCTTCTGGGCGAATTTCTTGACCGCGACTGCCGGTCGGCGATCCGAGTTGCCCTCACGCAGGACCGGGTTCACGGCCGATCCGAGGCACACTGCGAATCGCTCGCGAAGCGCGCGTTCCTCATCGGTCTTCGGTTCTTCCGGAAAATCGGGGATGTCGTAGCCCTTGGACTGGAGCTCGGCGATGGTGGCCTGAAGCTGCGGGATCGAGGCCGAGATGTTCGGCAGCTTGACGATGTTGGCCTCGGGGGTCTTGGTGAGAGCGCCGAGTTGAGCGAGAAAGTCCGGAACCTTCTGGTCATCGTTCAGTTTGTCCGGGAAGTTGGCAATCACCCGGCCCGCCAGGGAGATGTCCCTGGTCTCGACATCGACACCGGAATCTTTGGTGTAGGCCTGCACGATGGGTAACAGGGAGTAGGTCGCCAGCGCGGGCGCCTCGTCGATTTTGGTCCAGATGATCTTCGGTGTGCTCATATTTTACCCTCTTGAAGCTGGTTTCGCCGCGATCCGGCAAGGTAGTCTAGCGCTCCCCCAGCTGATTGTCAGCCATTTAACCCTGAGGAATCCGAGTCTTTGTGAATATCCGCACAATATCTCCGCGATTCGACGGCTTTCCCCGTCGAAGAGGCCGGCCGGATTCGACTGGCCATGAGATGCCGGTACCTGCGAGAATGGCGGCAGAGAGTTGATGATGCGATTTCTCCCCTTTTGGTTCCGAGCCGGTCTTGGCTGCGTACTCGTCGTATGCGCCGGGGCGGCGTTTGCCTTTTCCCTCGAGTCGGACACCCCGCTTTCGCTCTATCGTTGGGACCGTTGGAGCGGAGATGATCTGCCGGCTCGCAGCGTCCGGGCGGTGGTCTACGGAAAGGACGGCTATATCTGGTCGCCCTCCTACGGGGGCCTCATCCGCTTCGATGGTCAACGTTTCGAGGCATTCAACCCGCCCGAGGGCTTCGGCTCCACCACCAACGGTTTCACCGCAGCGAGCCCTGGCGCGGATGAAGGGCTGTGGCTCGGAGGCACCGGCGGAGGCGTCTATCGGTTTGTCGATGGTGCGTTCTCCTGTGTGCTTGAGCCCGTTGATTCGAGAATCAACACCATCGTCTCCGTCCTCGACGACGGTCGCGGCGGGATCTGGGCCGGTGGGACCAAGGGGCTTGTTCGACTGAGTCGGGACCATTCGGGTCGGGCCGCAACCTGGGTTGGGGACTTGGACGATCTCGATATCGCAGGGCTCGCTGTGGTTTCCGGTGGAGACGTCTGGGCCGCGACCGACCGCGGATTGTGGAGGCTGGGGGAAGATGGGCGGGCCCACCCACACCCCGGGCTGGGCGATGTCTCGGTCTCAGCGGTGACGGCCGGTCCCGACGGCGGTCTTTGGGTATGGGTGGATGGCCGGGGTCTCGCGGAGGTTCCGGTTCTTGACTCTTCACCGGTTGAGATCATCAACCTCAACGGGCTGACCGAGGTCAGCGCCCTGTATTTCGATCGCGACGGCGCCCTGTGGCTCGGCAGCTCGGATTCGCTCCACCGCTTCGCCGAGGGACGCCTCGAGTTGTGGCCCGATCCGGTCGACGGTGGCGCGCTGAGCATCACCGAAGATCGAGAGGGCAATCTCTGGTTCAGTAGCTATTACCAGGGGCTGGTTCGGCTGGCCGAAGGCAAATTCACGGTATTTTCCACCGATGAGGGAATCAACCACGATGTCGTTCATTCCCTGGTCGAGGATCGGGACGGCGCGATCTGGATCGGCTCCGATCAGGGTCTGAACCGGATCCACGACGGCAGGCTGGTGCCGATCCCGCCGGAGTTCGATGGACTGGAAAATCAGGTCGTGCTCTCTCTCGCGACCGACCCGGAGGGCGGGCTGTGGATCGGGACCCTGGACGACGGACTCCACCGCTGGGACGGGAAGAGTCTCACCCACGTGGGTCCCGAGCAGGGACTCGACGAATCCGGACTGAGACGTCTCCTGAGCGATGGTGAGACGCTCTGGATCGGGTCGCAAAAAGGGCTCTTTGCGCTCTCGGACAGCGGGATCAATCATTGGTCCCGGGACAACGGATTCCTCAATGATTTCATCGTCGCCATCGAACGTGGGAATGACGGGACGCTCTGGATCGGCACCGATGGCGGCGGGCTCTATGCGTTGGAGGATGATCGGATCAAAGCGATCACCACCAATGACGGTCTTCCCTCCATGTTTGTCTTCGATGTTCATGAAGATACTCATGGCGCGCTCTGGCTGGCGACCGCCGCGGGGGTGTGCCGAATCCAGGATCAGAAACTCACTACCGCAACGGCCGATGACGGTCTCATCGGACGGGCGTTCTTCCAGATTCTCGAGGACGACCAGGGCTATTTCTGGATGACCAGCGAGGAGGGGATCTCCCGGGTGAGCAGGACAGATCTCGAGTCGCTGATGGATGGCGGATCCGGTCCGTTGGTGGCCGTCCATTTTGACCGAGCCGATGGTCTCCAGGCGGTCAAGATGACCGGCATCGCCCGAGCCATCAAGGCCTCGGATGGTCGTTTGTGGTTCTCCACCATGAGCGGCGCCGCGATGGTCGACCCCGCCGACCTGGTTTTCAACTCGATCCCGCCGCCGATCTACGTCGAGGCGGTGGTGGGCGATGGGAAGCCGTTGTCCATCATCGACGACCACATCCATGTGCCCGCCGGAATCAAGAACCTCGAGATCCGATACAGCGGTCTGAGCTTTGTTTCGCCCGACAAGGTGCGTTTCAGATACCGCATCGCCGGGTTCTCGAACGATTGGCAGGAGACGGAAACCCGGCGGACCGCGTACTTCACGAGCCTGAAACCCCGCGACTATCGTTTCGAGGTGACCGCCTGCAACAACGACGGTCTGTGGAACGACCTCCCGGCGGTGGTCGATTTCACCGTCGATCCGCACTTCTATCAGACCTGGGTCTTCTACATCGCCTGTGCGTTCGGTCTTTTCTTCCTCGGTCTGAGCGTGGCGATGATCCGAGTTCGGGCTCTCAAGAGTCGTCAGCGCCTCCTCGCCGGTCTCGTCGATGAACGGACCCAAGAGCTTGCGATCGCCAACCAGGAACTCGCCCGTCTGGCTCGTCTCGACGGGCTGACAGGGATCGCCAATCATCGTCGCTTCCGGGAGTTCTTCGACCAGGAGTGGCGGAGATGTCTCCGGGCGGGTCAGCCCCTGTCGATCGTCATGATCGACATCGATCATTTCAAGCAGTACAACGACGGTTATGGGCACCAGCAGGGTGACGATGCTCTTCGCAACGTCGCCGATATCATCCAAAAGGCAACCCGTCGGCCGGGCGACCTCGCGGCGCGCTATGGCGGGGAGGAGTTCATCCTCGTCCTGACCGATACCGATCAACAGGGTGCCGTCAGCCTTGCCGAATCCGTCCGAAACGACGTCTTTGAAGCCGAGATTCCTCATGATGGAAGCGTCATCGGACGCATCACTCTCAGCGCCGGGATCGCCACCGTGACACCGGAGCGGGACGCGGATCCCGACGGTCTCGTCAGCCGGGCTGATGACGCCCTGTATCGAGCCAAGGACGGTGGGCGGAACCGGGTCGAGGTGGACGGTTGAAGCAGGTGAGCTGAGCCGGCCGGCCGCGGCGAGGTCCTCTGCGGTGTGAATTCAAGGACGAACACGTATTGGAGAGCGATGTGAAGAAGTGGACTGTGGATGCGATACCCGATCAGAAAGGCCGCGTCGCCATCGTCACCGGCGCCAACACGGGCATCGGTTTTGAAACCGCCGCGGCCCTCGCGGCCAACGGTGCGCGGGTTGTGTTGGCCTGCCGGAATCCGCAGAAGGCCGAGGCTGCTCTCGGGCGCATTCAAGCGCGGACTCCCGATGCCGACCTCGGGTTTGTCGATTTCGATCTGGCCAGTCTGGCTTCGGTGGAAAAATTCGCAGATGTCTTTCGCGGCGATTACGATCGTCTCGATCTGCTGATCAACAACGCCGGGATCATGGCCGTGCCCCTGGGTCACACCGTGGATGGCTTCGAACTCACCTTCGGCTGTAATCACCTGGGGCACTTCGCCCTCACCGGGCGACTCATGGATCTCCTCCTGGCGACACCGGGAGCGCGAGTGGTCACCGTGAGCAGCCTGACCCATCGAATGGGTGTGATGGATTTCGAGAATCTCAACGCCGAAAAGAGCTACGGCAAAATGGCCGCCTACGGTCAGAGCAAGCTGGCCAATATGCTCTTTCACTACGAGTTGGACCGCCGACTGACGGCGGCCGGGGTTCCGGTTTCGGCGACGGCCGCACATCCCGGGTGGACCCGGACCGATCTCCAACGCCACGCGACGGCCATGGATTTCTTCGGCTTCCTGACTCAGGGCCCGGCGGCCGGCGCGCTGCCGACATTGCGAGCCGCCGTGGATCCGCAGGCGCGGGGCGGCGACTACTACGGACCCCGGGGTCTGTTCGAATTGGTCGGATATCCGAAGAGGGTCCGCACCTCCGGTTCTGCGAAAAACATGGATAACGCCGGGCGTCTGTGGCGGATCTCGGAGGAACTGACGGGCGTGTGTTACCCGGCCTCGGGGGGCGGCCCGACTTCGTGAGATCGGATCAACTCGGTTTGAAGGCGGCTGCAGAGATTCCAAGCCGGCGCAGCTTCTGCTGCATGTTCTGCCGGTGAAGGCCGAGGGAGCGGGAGGCCTGCGAGACGTTGCCGCTGTGCCGGCGTAGGGCGGCGGTGAGGATCGACCGCTCGAATCCGTCGATGACCCTCGCCTTGGCGGTCCGGAAATCGTCACCATCGGCGAAGCTCTCGGACGGCCCGAGATCCAACTCGGGAGATCCTGCCTCGCGCCGGACATCGGCCGGGAGATCTGCGGGTTGAAGAATTCCGCCGGTGCAGAAGATCGCGGCGCGCTCCATGGCGTTGGCAAGCTCGCGGACATTGCCGGGCCATGTGTAGCCGCAGAGCACGCTTTCGGCTTCGGGCGTCAGTTGGTGACCGCCGTCGCCCGCGGCGTCGAGGAAATGCCGGGCCAGAAGGAGCACATCGCCACCCCGGTCCCGAAGCGGCGGCAGGTCGATGTCGACTACCCGTAATCTGAAGAGGAGATCCTCACGGAAATCGCCGTCGGAAACCATTTTCCTGAGGTCGCGGTGGGTGGCGGTCACGACGCGGACATCAACCGCGATCGGGGAACCGCCGCCGAGGGGCTCCACCTCGCCTTCCTGCAGGGCCCTGAGAAGCTTGGCCTGGACGGCCAGAGCCATGTCGCCGATCTCATCGAGAAAGAGGGTGCCGAGATGAGCCGTCTGGAACCTCCCCGGGCGATCCCGATCGGCGCCGGTGAAGGCGCCGCGGCGATGGCCGAAGAGTTCGCTCTCGACCAGGGTGTCCGGGATCGCGGCGCAGTTGACCGTGACGAAGGGTCCGGACGCCCGTTCGCTCTGGAGGTGAATCGCCCGCGCCACCAACTCCTTGCCGGTGCCCGATTCGCCGAGGATGAGGACGCTGGCCGAGGACGGGGCCACTTTCTCGATGGTGTCCTTGACCTGCCGTATGCCGGGGGACTCGCCGAGAAGATCGGCCGGACCACCGAGTCGCTGGACCTCGGCCGCCAGACGCCGGTTTTCCGCATGCAGACGAGCCGTCTCAAGGGACTTCTCGACTACGATTCTGAGTTCATCCACGGCAAAGGGTTTGCAAAGATAGTCCGAGGCCCCGGCGCGGACGGCATCGATGGCGGTCTTGATCGAGGTGTCGGCGGTGACGACCACGACCGGCGGGGCAACCTGAAGCTCGTCAAGCCGGGAGAGAAAGCCCATGCCGTCCAAGCCGGGCATGTGGAGATCGAGGAGCACGAGGTCCATGCCGTGATGGCGCGGGCTCAGAACCTCGAGGGCGCCAAGACCGCTGTCACACTCAACGAAGTCGTACATCGCTCTGCCGAGCGCCCGAACGGTGGCACGGCGCGCCACCGGCTCGTCGTCGCAGACAAGG
>Ga0209344_10005490_pt1 | contig 10928 bp, 10 predicted proteins | sample Cruoilmetagenom6_FD_187293 | JGI IMG/M metagenome (GOLD analysis project Ga0209344, IMG submission 187293) | Oil polluted marine microbial communities from Coal Oil Point, Santa Barbara, California, USA - Santa Barbara Oil Seep Sample 6 (SPAdes)... | ecosystem: Environmental > Aquatic > Marine...
ATGAACTTTCCGGGAAGACGATTTATAATTAAAGATGTTATTTCATACAATAAAAAACAGCTCAAGAAATTAATTCCATCGCAAAAGGCAAATATAACAACACGTAATTTCCCAGAAACGGTTGCACAAATCCGTAAGAAAACCGGAATTAAAGATGGTGGTAGCATCTATTTATTTTTTACGACCGATCTCAATAATAAGCACATTGCAATTATTTGCGAAAAAGTTTAACCTAGCTCTTTATATAAATCACTTCTATTTTAGTATTTTTATCATGTTAAGCATATAAAAATGGCAAATAAAAATATCCGATCACTATCATATAGAAAAGAATTAGACGATAATCTTTTTGAAAATGTTGCTGAATTAGCGAAAAAATCGGCAAGAGAAGAGGAATATCATGAATTAGCGGAACGTTTTATGATAGATGATTCGGTTGTATTTGGTACAGCATCTTTTTATGATTTCTTGCGCCCGGAAAACCAGAGCAAAACTATTCATATCTGTAACGGAACAGCTTGTATGGTTGCAGGTACACAAGAGAAATTAACAGAAAAATTAAGAGGAATTGTAGGTGCAGATAAAATTGGCCATGCTCCTTGTTTAGGTCATTGTCATCACAGCCATGCTTTTATGTATGATGATAAAACCTACTCTGCCAATTCAACAGAAGAATTAAAAAGAATACTTGAATTAAAAGGATATCAAGAAAATAAGTATCACATAGATTGTAATACTACACCTATACTAACTTCGATAATAGAAGATATTTCTGAATTTTACGGATTAGCAGAGGATTTTAAGAATAAACCTGAACAAGTTGTTTCAGAATTAAAAGTTTCTAATTTAAGGGGTCGTGGTGGCGCCGGGTTCCCTTTTTATTTCAAATTAGATGCTGTTATAAAAGAAACATCTGATCAAAAATATATAGTATGTAACGCAGATGAAGGTGACCCTGGAGCTTATTCTGATATGTATTTAATGGAACATCAACCGCATAAAGTACTTTTCGGAATGTTGATGACCGGTATTACAGTTGGTGCCGATACTGGAGTCCTATATATACGCGGAGAATATCCTGATTCTATCAAGAAAATTCATAATGCCGTAGAAGAATTAAAGGATTTAGGCTTATTGAATAATTTTAGATTTAAAATCATTCGTGGGCAAGGTGCCTATATCTGTGGAGAAGAAACGGCTTTATTAAACTCTATTGAAGGACTTCGCCCAGAAGTTCGTGTACGACCACCATATCCAGCACAATATGGTTTGTACGGTAAACCTACTGTGCTTTCAAATGTTGAGACTTTTGCAAATGTTCATTGGATTCTGCAAAATCGTGGTGAGGCATATGCTGCTTTGGGAAATGGAAAATCTACTGGAACTAAATTAGTTTCTTTAGATAGTTTTTTCAACAGGCCAGGTATGTACGAAATTGAAATGGGAACACCTCTAAAAACAGTTTTTGAAGAATATGGACAAGGGTTTAAATCCGATGTAAAAGCAGTACAGGTTGGTGGACCACTAGGTGGTATTGTGCCCCTTCATAAAGTAGATGAATTAACTTTAGATTTTGAATCATTTGCCGCAGAACAATTTTTATTAGGACACGCTAGTGTAGTTTCAATTCCTACGGATTTTCCTATGGTTCAATTTTTAGAACACCTATTAGAATTTACTGCAGATGAGTCCTGTGGTAAATGTTACCCATGCAGAATTGGGTCGTACAGAGGATATGAAATGTTGAAAAAAGCCCGGCGTGAAGATTATAAAATTGACCGTCAGTTATTTGATGATTTAGTAGAAACCTTAGAAATAGGTTCATTATGTGCATTAGGCGGGGGTATTCCATTGCCAATAAAAAATGCTTTACAGTATTTTGATAATGAATTAAAAGGATATTTTAAAACACCCGGGAATTAATTCTTGGGAATATACAATATGAAAGCATATATAAATAATATAGCCTACAGTATAAACCAGGGCGAAACTATTTTAGAATTCGTAAGAAGAATTGAAGATAGAGATTCAATTCCAACTATGTGTCAAGATGATCGTTTAGATAATTTTGGTTCTTGTAGAGTTTGTTCGGTAGAAGTGGCTCGTGAAAAAGATGGTCCGACGAGAACAATGGCTTCTTGCCATACGCCAGCTACGGATGGTATCTATATTTATCATAATACCGATAAGATGAAACGTCTACGTAAAAATATTGTAGAATTGGTCTTATCAGATTATCCGTCTGACAAAGTTTTTCCGTCTGAAGATAAAAAAGCAACAGAATTTCAAAAAACAATTGCTCAGATTGGTATTCCAAATATTCGCTACCCAAAAGGCGACGATCATTTAGATATTAAACCTGATAGAGCACATCCATATATCAAATCAGATCTATCACAGTGTATTAACTGTTATCGATGTGTAAGAGCTTGTGAAGAAATTCAAGGGGAAATGATTCTGGGAATGTCAGGTCGTGGTTTTGCAACCAATATCATTAAAGGTTTTGATACTAGTTTTGATGAATCGGCTTGTATTTCTTGTGGCGCCTGTGTTCAAACATGCCCTACAGAGGCTCTTACTGATAAATTTGAAACAAAAACATTAATTCCTGATAAAACAGTCCGTACTACTTGTACCTATTGCGGTGTTGGTTGTCAGTTAGATGTTTCAGTTATTAACGGAGAAATTCGAGGTATTCAAGCTCCTGAAACGGCCGAAGTCAATGAAGGACACACTTGTTTAAAAGGACGTTTCGCTTTTCAATTTTACAATCATCCTGATCGTTTGCGAGAACCGATGATCAAGAAAAATGGAAAATTCGAGGTCGTAACCTGGGATGAAGCTTATGATTTTATTACGGGTAAATTAATAGAAATCAAGAACAAATATGGAGTTGATGCTATTGGTGGTATCTCATCATCCCGAGCTACCAATGAGGAGAATTATTTAATGCAAAAAATGATTCGTGTCGCTTTAGGTACAAACAATATCGATGGTTGTGCACGTGTTTGTCATGCACCAACTGCCTACGGTATGCAACAAGCTTTTGGAACCGGAGCTGCTACAAATTCGGTTGAAGATCTAAAAGAAACAGACGCTATTTTCTTGTTTGGCGCTAATCCTATTAAAGGACATCCGGTAACGGGGGCGAAAATCAAGCAGGCCTTTATGAAAGGGGTAACCTCAATTGTGGTTGATCCTATAAAAACAAAATTAGCAGATCTAGCTACTTACTTTTTACAAATTCGTCCAGGTACCAATGTTGCAATCTTGAATATGATTGCCCATTTTATTTTGAAAGAAGAATTGATTAAAAAAGATTTTATCGATGCTTATACAGAGCAATATAAAAATTTCGAAAATCATATAAAAGATCTCGATATGGATGAGTTAGCAACTTTAACTGGTGTTGATAAAGAGTTGGTGAGAGAAGCTGCTATTGCTTACGCTTCCGCGGATAGAGCCATGGAATTTCATGGCCTTGGAGTAACAGAACATTTTCAAGGAAGTAAAACGGTTATGTTGCTTTCTAATATTGCAATGATGACGGGTAATGTAGGTAGAAAAGGTGTTGGGTTGAATCCCTTACGCGGACAAAACAATGTACAAGGTGCTGCTGATATGGGAGTACAACCTCATCAAGGGGCAGGATATATGGATGTGAATGACCCTAAGATTCAGCAATATTATGCCGAAAAATATGGTGTAGCGAGCATGCCAACAAAAGAAGGGTTAAAAATTCCTAAAATGCTAGATGCGGCGCTAGATGGAAAGATCAAAGCATTATATATTATGGGGGAAGATACTATTATGACTGACCCAAATACCAATCATAGTATTAAAGCTTTTGAAAATGTAGAGCTGATTGTTGTTCAAGAGCTATTTATGACCGCTACTACTGAAATGGCAGATGTTGTGTTACCAGCCTCTTCATATTTTGAAAAAAATGGAACTTTTACTAATGGTGAACGTCGCGTACAACGTGTAAATAAGGTTGTAGAACCTATTGGCAATACAAAACCTGACGGACAAATTATCATTGATATGATGCAAAGATTAGGATATACCCAACCAACGGGATTAACCTATGACGCAGCAAAAGTAATTGAAGAAATTGCTGATGTAATTCCGTTTATGAAAGGATTGACTTGGGAAGGTTTAGGTACTAACGGATTGCAATGGCCTATTAAAGAAAATGGTACAGATACTAAAATGTTACATATAGACGGTGCCTTTAAAAAAGGAAAAGGTAAATTTCATGCTTTTGATTTTGAAGAGACGCCGGAAATTGTGGAGCATGGCGCGACCTATCCTTTTATATTGACAACGGGGCGTGAATTAGAGCATTATAATTCAGGGACCATGACACGTAGAACTGACAATCAAACAATTTTAGCCAAAGATTATCTGGAAGTGCATCCTAGAGATGCCAAAGAAAAAGGTATTGCCGATAAGGATATGGTTCGTATATTTTCAGATAGAGGAAGTGTAAACATTCCTATAAAATATTCTAAAAATGTAAAACGGGGTATCTTAAGGACTACTTTTCATCAACCAGAAGTATTTATCAATATTATTACAGGTAGTGTCGGTGATAAAGAAACAATGACACCAGAATATAAGGTTGTTGCGGTAGATTTTGAAAAAGCCTAAGGTTTTGACTATGCAAACATTTGATTATGAAGCTTTACAAATTAAAGGCAGCACTTCTCAAAAAGTAAATGAGTCTTTAGTTGTTGAAGCCGGACTTCAAATTAATATTAACGAAGAGCCTTACACAGTTGTAATGCGCACTCCGGGTAATGATTTTGAGCTCATTAGAGGTTTATTATATGCTGAAGATATTTATAAAAACACTCAAGAACTTCCTCTAGAACCAGTTGAAACAAAAGAAAATGGGTTTTGTATTGTAAATGCTTCAATTTCTAAAAAAAAATTGGGCAAAGGGTATTTGAATAAACGAACCCTGCTTTCGGTTTCTTCTTGTGGTATTTGTGGCAAACAAAAATTGGAGGATATTCAATTAATAGGTGACTCTTTAAGCACTTCTGTTTCTATTACTACAAAAGACTTGGAACAATTATTCCAGTTAATGCAAAAAAAACAATTGGTTTTTCAAAAAACCGGAGGTTCACATGCTGCCTCAATTTTTGATTCGAATAAAAATTTACTTGTAGTGCGAGAAGACATTGGCAGGCACAATGCTGTTGATAAAGCCATAGGTTCTTTATTAAATCAACAACAATTATATAAAGCAGCAATATTATTAGTGAGTGGGCGCGTATCATATGAAATTATCTCAAAAGCGTTTATTGCTAAAATTCCAATAATAGCAGCTGTTTCGGCTTGCTCTTCTTTGGCAGTTGATTTCGCTAAAGAATTTGGCATTCAACTTATTGGCTTTTCAAGAGAAGATAATGCTACTATATACGCGAATTCTAATACTACGTTAAAAAAATGACAAAATTTCGATGGACATAAAAAAGTTTTTTACTACAACAATTATTCTATTCCTAGTTGTATCCTGCTCTTCAAAAAGCAGAACAAATATTGATGAAACTACTGAACCAAATCTGTTTTACTTTGGGGCAGATCTTTCTTATGTAAATGAAATGGAAGACTGTGGTGTTATTTATAAAGATGCTAGTGAAGTAGAGAAAGATCCATATAAAATTTTTGAAGAAGCTGGCGCCAATTTGGTAAGGTTACGATTGTGGCACAATCCGAAGTGGACAAATTATTCAAATTTTGAAGATGTTAAAATATCTATGCAGCGGGCAAAAAATGAAAAAATGAAAGTTTTACTGGATTTTCATTATTCTGATAATTGGGCTGACCCGGAAAAACAGGAGGCACCAGAAGCATGGCGGACTGCAATCAACGATACAGAAGCGTTAGGAGATTCAGTGTATAATTATACCTACAAAATACTTAACAATCTGGCTAATATAGACTTATTACCTGAGTTGATACAAGTAGGTAATGAAATTAACAGCATGATTCTACAACAAGGTGAATCGCATTCCCCTATTAATTGGGAACGAAATTCTTTTCTTATCAATAAAGGAATCAAAGCTGTACGAGAGATTTCAATAGAGAAAAATAAAAAAATTGAAGTTATGCTTCACATCGCTCAGCCTGAAAATGCTTTATGGTGGTTTGAACAAGCCACGCAAAATGGTGTATTCGATTTTGACTGGATAGGGCTTTCCTATTATCCTCTTTGGTCAAAGCATACACTTGAAAATGTATCGGAAGCTTTCAACACCTTAATAAGTACATATAAGAAACGTTTAATGGTTGTTGAAACGGCCTATCCATTTACCATGAAAAATGCTGACAAGGCCAATAATATACTTGGAAATGAGGCTTTGATTGAAGGCTTCCCTGCCTCCGAACAAGGCCAATTAGATTATTTAAACAAATTAAAAGATATAATAGATACGTCTGGTGGTGAAGGGCTTATTTATTGGGAACCAGCTTGGGTATCAAATAATTGTTTTACACAATGGGCTCAAGGATCACATTGGGATAATGCGACGCTTTTTGATGCTAATAATAAAGCTATCCTTGGTATGCAATTTTACAATGCTTCAATAAAGAACTAAACTTCAATTAAAATCTGATTGGAAACTTATTCAGCTCATTGACTTTTCACCTGACGATAACGCTACAATTTACGCGAATTCTTAACAATAGCTAAGCCCAATCTCTAGGATTCTCTAAAACCTGTATGAGTTTTTCCTCTTCACTTCCCTTCTCAGGATGGTGGTCATAGACCCATTGTACATGTGGTGGTAAACTCATGAGTATGCTTTCAATTCGTCCATTGGTTTTCAAACCGAACAAAGTACCTTTATCATGGACCAAGTTGAATTCTACGTATCGACCTCGTCGAATTTCTTGCCAATCTCGCTGTTCTTGTGTGTATTTTAAATCCACTCTACGTTCAACGACAGGCAGATAGGATTTTAAGAAACTATCGCCAACTTCAGTAACAAAATCATACCAGTTTTGCATCGTCATTCCATCTGTAGTCTTACAATAATCAAAGAATAAACCACCAATACCTCTACTCTCACCTCTATGTGAGTTATAAAAGTATTCGTCACACTTCTTTTTATATGCTGCGTAAAAGTCTTTATTATGAAGGTCGCATGACCGCTTACAAACTTGATGAAAATGTTGTGCATCTTCTTCAAATAAATAATAGGGTGTTATATCTTGTCCACCACCAAACCAACTATCGATAATTTCTCCTTGTTCATTGTACATTTCAAAATAACGCCAATTGGCATGTACGGTCGGTATAAAAGGATTTTTAGGATGTAGTACCAAGCTCAACCCACATGCAAAAAAATCAGCATCTTTTACATCAAAATAGTTTTGCATTGTTTCGGGTAACTTGCCATGAACAGCAGAAATATTCACGCCTCCTTTTTCAAAAATTTTCCCATTTTCAATAACACGAGTTCTACCGCCACCACCTTCGGGTCGCTTCCAAATATCTTCTTTGAATCTAGCTTTACCATCTACTTCCTCGAGTTTTGAAGTAATTATATCTTGAAGGTTTTGTATGTATTCGTAAAATTTTTCTTTCATAACCTAAATCATTGTTTTATTACAATAAGTAGCTTTTTCAAAATCTCTTATGTTAATAGCTATAAATGGAATATTAGGAAACATTAATTTCAATTTTGTAACTATTTGTTTAGAAAGGTTAGCCTTTTGATCAGTAGTTCTTCCTTCCATAACATTGGCAAAAACATGAATAAAATCCTCTTGCTTTCCTCCAACTAGATAATCTTTATCAAAAGGGTTTAAACGTACCTTGATATCAGCTTCATCAAATAAACCAGTACTATTTGCGGTCAAATGAACGGCTTCTAAAATATCCTTTGGGTTCTGTATTTCGGCGATGTTTTCCGAACAATCTATTACAAAATGTGGCATATTAATTTTTATATAATTCGTACAATTCCATATCTAATGGTGCTTCCTTTGGTGGCGTATATTCTTTAGGTAAATTTCTCTGCCATATAAAATTACAATTCTCAGCCACTTTTACACTTGATATATTATCTTTATGTACAATAATCTGAAAAATTTCTAATCCTAAATTTTCAAAAGAATATTGCGAAAGCTCTCTGACAGCTTTACTTATCAGTCCTTTATTTTCATAGCCAGAACCGATACAATAGGCGAACTCTCCTTGCATTTTAGTCCAATCTAACTCTTTGATATAAATGAGACCTATAATCTTTTTTATATTTTTCAAGACAAAAAGAAATTCAATTTTATTTTTAAAAGCTTTCTCTTTATTTATTGAAAAGTCCTTTGCTTTTTCCAAAGTTATATTTTCTTCTAGTGTTTTTGGAAAATAACGTTTGAATCGTTCTTTATTATTACACATCAATTCATGAATACCAAAAGCATCTTGTTTTCTGATCGCTGAAATATTATAATTATCAAAAGATACTATCATTCTTCTTTAATATAAATCAATACATCGGTGCATTCTTCAATTTCAGATACATTACTAATTTTTTTTGCATTTTCTAACTCCTTTTTAACGCTTTCTATAATCTCATTAACACTCTCAAAAGTTCGTTTATAAAAAATAGATCGTCCAACTTTATTATTGTGTAAATCCATTGCAGTATCTAAAGGTTCATTTGGCGATAGCTCTTCATGCTTGGCTGTAATTAATTCTGCCCAGGTAATGATACCTTGTCGATTCCTACTCCACTTGGTACATTCATAACAAATGTAGGTATTCCAAAAAGCATGACGAAAGGCATTTGCTCTACCCTTTTTTCCATGTGTTTTTGGAAATTCATTTTTAGCAATTTGAAAACTTTTAGCTGTAGCTTTTAAAGTTGGATATACATATAAAGGATATTTTATAGAAAGCACAAATAACTCCCAAAACTCCTTGTATTGAAAACGTTTTATGATAGTCCAAATTGTCATGCTTTATGAATGTAATTCATTAATAGTAACCTTAGTAGCCGACACTACTGACAAGGGAAGTACTAAAATAATACCAATTACAGGAATCAACAATAACAGCATAAAAACGATTCCGTTTCCAACCGCCAGGCCTTTATGTTTATTTACAAAATTAATACTGTCTTTATAATTAAAATGGCGTTCTAATGTATAATCCATATTGCCAAAACCGGCATAGAAAGACTGAATTAAAAACAATAAAACAGTTGAAAAAATTCCGATCACTGGAATAAATCCTATTATAAGAATTGGTATTGTAAGGAGTATTTCTTTTACTAGATTTCTTAAATTAATTCGTATACCTCGCCATAATTGTTGACTAAAAGCAGTCTCTCTCTGCGATAAATGTTGATTTTCTAATATATGGTGTTCAATTTTTTCGGAAACCGGACTCATAAACGGAGCGCTTAAAGCCATTACAATATGTTTGTAAAGTATTAATCCTATGGCTACAATAATTAAACTTATAACTATTATTTCTATACTTCTGACCCAATTCGGAGGATTCCAGTTCGGAATTAAACTTGAAATATAATCTATAATATTATCTGAAAAGGTATATGCCGAAAAACCGATTGTTAAAGCAGTTATTAAACTAATCAAAATTGGTATCGCAAAATACTTCCAAAGGCTTAATTTTGAAATTAAATTGAACGCTCCTACATATGCCTTTATACCCTTGAGTATATTTTTAATCATTTATTCTATCTGCTTTTAACAAAGAATACTGTAAATAAATTACACTCTTTTAAGAGTTTTAATTAATTTCCTCAATATGAACTAAGCTATTATAATTACTCTTTAAATCTTCAATCTTAGTAATAAGTTTAGAATTCTCCACTTTATCTTTTAACATCATTACAAAAAGATCAATAGAATCTTCATTTTCTTGAATAAATAATTTTCGACCAATACGATTGTTATGCAAATCCATTTCTTTTTCTAAAGGCTCATTAATTGAAAATTCTTCATGCCAATCGGTAATTTTTTCCGCAAACCGTATTGCTTTTCTTTTATTTCTTCTCCAACTAGAACATTTTTTTGCAATCAAGAAATTCCATAAAGCATGGCGAAAAGCATTGGTCGCATTATTCTTATGATGTAATGTTCCATAATGCTCATCTGATACTTTTACACATTGGTATGTAGCTAAAAAAGTTGGAATTAGGTTAAATGGATGTCTTATAAATAGGATTATAAATGACCATGCATTCCCTTTGTTAATCAATTTTATAAAATTCAATTTGTTCATTAGCTGCTGTATTCTTTTACGGCATCAATAAATGCTTTTGCATTATCCAGTGGAATATTTGGTAAAATACCATGGCCTAAATTTACAATATATCTATCCTTTCCAAATTCATTGATCATTTGAGCAACCATTCTTTTAATTTCTGAAGGAGGCGATAATAATCTCGATGGATCAAAATTACCTTGCAACGTGATTTTCCCTCCTGACAAATATCGTGCGTTTTGAGCGGTAATGGTCCAATCTACACCTAAAGCTGAGGCATTTGATTTTCCCATTTCATGTAACGCAAACCAACATCCTTTACCAAAAGCAATAACTGGCGCATCATCTTTTAAAGCTTCAATAATCTGATTAATATATTTCCAGGAAAATTCTTGATAATCTACAGGTGATAACATGCCACCCCAAGAATCAAAAATTTGCACTACATCTACACCAGCTTTTACTTTCGCTTTTAGGTAAGCTATGGTAGTATCTGTTATTTTTTGTAATAATTGATGTGCCGCCACAGGATTAGTAAAACAAAATTCTTTTGCCTTATCAAAATTTTTAGACCCCTGTCCTTGAACAACATAGCATAAAATTGTCCACGGTGATCCCGCAAAACCAATCAAGGGAATCTCATCATTCAGCAATTCTTTAGTAGCTTTAATGGCTTGCATTA
>Ga0209344_10005492_pt1 | contig 10925 bp, 10 predicted proteins | sample Cruoilmetagenom6_FD_187293 | JGI IMG/M metagenome (GOLD analysis project Ga0209344, IMG submission 187293) | Oil polluted marine microbial communities from Coal Oil Point, Santa Barbara, California, USA - Santa Barbara Oil Seep Sample 6 (SPAdes)... | ecosystem: Environmental > Aquatic > Marine...
GATCGCACCCGTCCAGGGCTGACCTACCCCGCATATCTCACCGGGTGTCTACTACGGGTGGCGAATCGTGGCGTCCCGCCGTGCTTGTCGCAAATCGTGCTCCTCGACGTAGCGCTACTACGACTGCGTCGCCCAATTCACAACAAGCCCAGCGGATACTTGCGCTTCGCCACCCTCGCCGCGAAACCCGGTGAGATAAGCGGGCTAAGATGAGCGGTTCTGCTGGATGAGATGTGCCAACATCTTGATGCGCTGGTGATTGCGAAAAATGGAGGCATACCCGTCGGTATGTCGAGTATTTTCGCAACCATCCAGAGCGCAAGAGCTTGGTACAGATCGCCAGTGAGAATCGCTCATCTTAGGGCTGAGATACACTCCGGTCGTGGCCGGAACACTCTCACCCCGCGCGGTCTACGTTCTCACCAAGATCGCGGTCTTCGCAGTCGCAGCGGCGTTGACCTGGCCGTTGGCGAAAGTGATCGGTCCCAAGGCCTGGTGGGGGCTCGGGGTCTTTGGTCTGATTCTCGCGGTTCTGACCATCGTGGTGGTCTATGCGTTTGGCCGGAGCCAACCTGCCGGTGTCGAGCCCGAGGCGGATGAACTCCCCGACGTAGACCCCGACCCGAATGAACCCATCGAGCTTCCGGTGGAGGATTTCATCGATCTCCACCCCTTCCCGCCTCGCGACATTCCGGATGTTGTGACCGATTATCTCGAAGTCGCTCACGCCAAGGGTATTCGTGAGGTTCGCTTGATCCACGGACGCGGGATCGGTGTCCAGCGAGAACGGGTGCGCAGCACGCTCTCAAAGCACCCCTTGGTCGAGTCGTACTCCGACGCCACCGCCGACCGCGGCGGGTGGGGCGCGACCATCGCCCGCTTGTCTAACGACAAGCAGGCGAAATGAAAAGTGAAAAAAGAAAAGTGAAAAATCTCATCGCATCTGAATCTCAGAATTCTGCGATGGCCATTGTTCATTTTTCATTGTTCATTCTTCATTTTCTCAGGGGTAGAGCCGATTGATCATCCGTGGGTAGGGGATGGCCTCACGGAGGTGGGGCACGCCACAGATCCATGTGATGCATCGTTCGATCCCCATGCCGTATCCCGAGTGCGGGAACGAGCCGTAGCGGCGGACATCGAGATACCACTCGAAGGCTTCGCGCGGCAGATCGTGTGCGGCAATCTGACGCTCGAGATGCTCGAGTGAGTCCGATCGCTCGGACCCGCCGATGATCTCGCCATAGCCCTCGGGGGCGAGGACGTCGACGGCGAGGGCGCGGGTCGGATCGGCGGGGTCGGGCTGCATGTAGAACGCCTTGATGGCGGCCGGGTAGCGGGTCACCATCAGCGGTTGATCGTACTGCTGGGTGAGCACGGTTTCGTCATCGGCGCCGAAGTCGTCGCCGAACTTGAGATCCGATCCCAGCTCCTGAAGCTTGGCGACAGCATCACCGTAGTCGAGCCTCGGATAGGGTCGGCGGGTCGATGGTTCGAGCTTCGACACATCGCGCTCGAGACGCTTGAGGTCTTCAGAGCAGCGATCAAGGACGCGGGAGACGATCTCAGAGAGGAACTCCTCGGCCAGATCGAGGAGGCCGTCGAATCGCAGCCAGGCGACCTCGGGCTCGACCATCCAGAACTCGGTGAGGTGGCGGCGGGTCTTGGACTTCTCTGCCCGGAAGGTGGGCCCGAAACAGTAGACCTTACCCAATGCGGCGCAGGCGGGTTCGAGATAGAGCTGTCCGGATTGCGAAAGAAAGGCCGGCTCGCCGAAATAGTCGGTCTCGAAGAGAGTCGAGGTGCCTTCGCACGCGGCCGGGGTCAGGATCGGCGAATCGATGGCCGTGAAGTTGCGGGTGTAGAAGAAATCGCGGATGCTCTGCAGCACCTCGTTGCGGACCCGCATCATGGCGTGCTGGCGCTTGGACCGCAGCCACAGGTGGCGGTGGTTGAGAAGGAAGTCCGGACCGTGGTCCTTCTTGCCGATGGGGTACTCGGGCGAGATGTGAACCGGGTCCAGCGCCGTGACCTTGAGTTCGTAGCCACCGGGAGCGCGGTCGTCGGCGACCAGTTTGCCGGTGATACGTACCGAGGATTCCTGGGTCAGCGAGACCGCTGTCTCCCAGACCGCCTCGTCGACCTCCGGGCGAAAGACGATGCACTGCAGATAGCCGAAACCGTCTCGCAGGATGATGAAGCGCAGCTTGCCCTTCTTGCGCCAGTTGTAGACCCATCCCTGGATGGTGACTTCCTGGTCGACATGTGAGGCAAGATCGGTAATGGTGATCACGGGCGTAGACATCGTTCCTCCCTGTCAGGGGCGGAATTGTACACCCACAGCCCCTTGGTGCTCGACGAACGGTCGCTATCGCCATCGCTATCGCAATCGCGACTCGCGAGTCACGTCCGGGCTCGATGGGAGTATCGCCGGCCTCGGCACCGGAGTTCGGGAGCGGGTGCGCTTGCGGGGCGCCCGCGTGGACAGCCCAGCACAGATCACACCATCGCAGACGGAAATACCTCAGATAGCGCAGATCAGCGCAGATACCTTTGCGGTCGTCACACCATTTCATCGAAGCCCCCAGATCACACAGATGGACGCAGATTCCATCGCATCCATCGCAGCATCGCAGATTGCCCGCAGATGACGCAGATGGACGCAGGATCCATCGCAGCCATCGCATGAGAGGGTGGGCGCCGCGCCACGAGGAGGGCTTTCGACTTCGTGGAAATGTGCTCGATACATGGAGGAGACTGAAGGTGGGGTAAACCCCACCCTACGGGTAGGCGGGACGCCCGCTCCCACAACCGTCACGTCGGGGGCGACGCCTTTCCTCATAGTCACCCTGAGCGAGCGAGTGCCGCCGAGCGAGTCGAAGGGTCTCCTCCGGGTTGGAGGGATGTGTCTCGCGAGCGACGCTTTTCTCGACCTGTGGGGACGCTGCCGCTGTTCTCATTCGATAGCGATACCGATTGCGATAGCGATGGCGAGCGCTCATCGGACAAGGACACGGGAAAGCGAAGCGCGCTAGAATGCTCTCTTCAGTCTCGCGGTGGAGGTTCTGTGGAAGTTCGGCCCAACAACGAGGAGTTTCTCGCCCTGGCTCGTGACCACGATGTGGTCCCGGTGGTGCGCGAGCTGACCTCCGATACGGTGACACCCTTCACCGTATATTCACGGCTCGCCCGCGGCGGCCGCAACCCCTTCCTGCTCGAGAGCGTCGAAGGTGGTGAGCACGTCGCGCGCTACTCCTTCACCGGGGTGGATCCCTTCCGGATCGTCGAGATCCGAGATGGCGGGGTGATGGTCGATGGCGCTCCCATCGACGGACCACCTATCGATGTCCTGCGTCGGGTGACCGATCTCGGTCGGGTGGCGCCGGTGGACGATCTGCCGCCGTTCTGCGGTGGCGCCATGGGATATCTCGGTTATGACGCCGTTCGACTCGTCGAGGCGATCCCGGCGAGCGGCCGCGACGAGGGCGGTCTGCCTGACGCCTGGTTTGGGCTTTATGACTCGGTCGTCGCGTTGGACCGCGCCCGCCAGCGTCTCCAGTTGGTCGTCATGGCCCGGGTCGAAGGCGATCCCGAAGCTGCGTGGAACACCGCCCTGAAGCGAATCGGCCATCTTCACGATGCTTTGCTGACGGGTGGCGAGGGTCCTTTGCCCCACACGCTGCCGATTCCCGAGGGCGACACGTGGTCTGGTTGGCAATCGACGCCCTCGGCCGACGACTATCTCGCCGCCGTGGCGACCGCGCGTGAACACATCCTCGCCGGCGATATCTTCCAGGTCGTTCTTTCTCGGCGGTGGCGGCGGGTGCCGCGCTGCACCGCGGCGGAGATCTATCGGATGCTCCGGGTGACCAACCCATCGCCCTATATGTTCCTCTTCGACACGGGCAACGCCCGGATTCTCGGCTCGAGTCCGGAAATGCTGGTTCGAGTGGAGGGAAGCACTGTGAGCACCTGTCCCATCGCCGGCACCCGGCGTCGTGGTGCGGACCGGGCGGAGGATCTTCGCCTCGAGGTCGAACTCCTTGCGGATCCGAAGGAGCTTGCCGAGCACACCATGCTCGTCGATCTCGGGCGCAACGATATCGGTCGGGTGGCGGTTCCGGGCACCGTGCGGGTATCGCGCGAGACCGAGGTCGAACGCTACAGCCACGTGATGCACCTCGTCAGCGAGGTCCAAGGGGACCTGAGGCCCGAGTGTGACGGCTGGGACGCGCTCTTCGCCTGCTTCCCGGCGGGCACCCTCAGCGGGGCCCCAAAGGTGCGGGCCATGGAGATCATCGACGAACTCGAAGAGGTCCGGCGTGGTGTCTACGGCGGTGCGGTGGGCTATCGCAACGCCTCGGGTGATCTGGACTCGTGCATCGCCATCCGGACCATGGTCGAGCGTGGTGGCGTCGCCCATCTCCAGGCCGGGGCCGGGATCGTCTACGATTCGGTTCCAGAGTCGGAACTCGAGGAATGCCGGAACAAGGCTAACGCTCTCGTCGAGGCCGTCGCGATGGCGGAGTCAACACAGAATTTTGAATTATGATCTTGATGATCGACAACTACGACAGCTTCACCTACAACCTGGTGCAGGAGCTGGCTGAGATCTCGGGCGTCGAGATCGACGTCGTGCGCAACGACATCGGTTCTGCCGAAGATCTTCTCGCCTGCGACCCCAAAGCGATCGTCATCTCACCCGGTCCGGGGACTCCCGACGACGCCGGCGTCAGCAAGGATCTGATCAGGGCTGCCTCCGACACGCCCATGCTGGGAATCTGCCTCGGGATGCAATCACTGGCCGAAGTCCACGGCGGGTCCGTGGTCCGCGCACCTGCGCCGGTCCACGGGAAGACCTCCGAGATCCACCACAATGGCACCGGGTTGATGGCCGACCTGCCCGAGCCCTTCATCGCGACGCGGTACCACTCGTTGATCGTGGACCGAGAGACCGTTCCGGAAGAGCTCGAGATCACCGCCTGGACCGATGATGGGTTGGTGATGGGTCTGGCCCACCGGGAGCACCCGCACCACGCGGTGCAGTTCCACCCTGAGTCGTACCTGAGCGTGGATGGAATGCAGTTGCTTGCGAACTTTTTGAGCCTTGCGGGGGTCGAGGTTAAGGACCAGTGGAAGCGGTAAGTCTTTTAGAATCGTAAGTCGTAAGTCGTAAGTCGTAAGTCGTAAGTCGTAAGTCGTAAATCGTAAGTCGCAAGTCGTAAGTCGTAAGTCGTAAATCGTAAGTCGTAAATCGTAAGTCGTAAATCGTAAGTCGTAAATCGTAAGTCGCAAGTCGCAAGTCGCAAGTCGTAAATCGTAAGTCGTAAGTCGCAAGTCGTAAATCGTAAGTCGTAAATCGTAAGTCGTAAGTCGCAAGTCGTAAATCGTAAGTCGTAAGTCGTAAGTCGTAAGTCGCAAGTCGTAAGTCGTAAGTCGTAAGTCGCAAGTCGTAAATCGTAAGTCGTAAGTCGTGAGGTGCAAGTCGTAAATCGTAAGTCGTGAGGTGCACGTGGTCGATACGAAGAACATCCTCGAGTCGTTGCTGAACGGCGACGATCTCGACGCAGCAACCATGGAAGCCGTCATGGGCGGCATCATGGATGGTGACCTCGATCCCGTGCAGACCGCGGCGATCCTCGTAGCGCTTCGCGCCAAGGGCGAGTCCGGGATCGAGGTCGCCGCCGCCGCGCGAGCCATGCGCGAACGCGCCCTGAGGGTTGCGGCACCGGCCGGCGCCATCGACACCTGCGGCACCGGTGGTGACGGCGCTGAGACCATCAACATCTCTACCGCCTCTGCCCTTGTGGCGGCAGCCGGAGGGGTGAAGGTGGCCAAGCACGGCAACCGATCGGTCTCGTCGAAGTGCGGGTCGGCGGATGTCCTCGAGGCCCTCGGTGTCCAACTCGATCTCGACCGCGACTCCCTGCCGATCCTCCTCGACGAAGTTGGAATTGCGTTTCTTTTTGCTCAGCAGCTGCACCCTGCCATGGCTGCAGTGGTGCCGGTCCGCAAGGCCCTCGGGATTCGGACGGTCTTCAACCTGCTGGGACCGTTGACCAACCCGGCCGGGGTCACCCGCCAGGTTCTCGGCGTTTGGGGGCCGGATGTCCAGCTACTGGTTGCGGTGGCCCTCGCCGAACTGGGGGCTGAACACGCCATGGTCCTCCACTCCGATGACGGCCTCGATGAGCTTTCGGTGATGGCGCCGACCAAGGTGATCGAGGTACGGGATGGGGTCGTTGCTGAAACATGGTCGTTGAATCCGGCCGATCTCGGCATCCGGGTTGACGAATCCGATTCCCTGCGTGGCGGAGATGTCTCCGAGAACACCCGCCGGCTCTGCGCGATCCTCGAGGGGCGCGAGCACTCGGCGGCGTCCGAGGCCGTGGCGCTCAACGCCGCCGCGGCCCTCCTGGTCGGCGGCAAGGTTGACAGTCTCGCATCGGGTCTCGAGATGGCGCGGGAACTGCTCGACTCGGGTACCGCGGGTCGGACCCTCGAAGCCCTGGCGCGCCGGTCGCGGGAGCTCGGAGATGCCTGAACCCACGGTGCTCGACCGGATTGTTGACGCGGTTCGCGCGCGTCTCGACGCCGAGCCTGAAGCGGGCGGTCTCGCCGAGCGGGCGGCGCGGGTGCGTGAGGCATCGCCGGTGCGCTCCCTCCGTGAGGCATTGAGTGCGGATGGTCCGTCGATCATCGCCGAATGTAAAAAGGCCTCGCCTTCGGCTGGGCTCCTTCAAGCCGACTTCGAGCCCGCTCCGTTGGCGGCGCATTATCAGGCGGCCGGGGCTTCGGCGATCTCGGTGGTGACCGAGCCGGATTTCTTCCAGGGCCGGCTGGAGTGGTTGTCGTCGGTCCGCGAGGTCGTGGATCTGCCGGTGATGCGCAAGGACTTCATCATCGATGAGCGTCAGCTGCGCGAAGCGGCGGCCCTCGGCGCCGATGCGGTGCTGCTGATCCAACGCATTCTCTCCACCGATCGCCTCGCAGAGCTTGTCGGCGCCGCGCGCGAGCTCGGTCTGGAAACGCTGGTGGAGATCTTCGCCGATGAGGACCCGGGCCCAACGGTGGCGTCGGGAACCGAGATCATCGGTGTCAACGCGAGGGACCTCGCGACCTTCGTCACCCGGTTGGATGTGGTCGAGGAGTTCGGGTCGAGTCTGCCGGGGGATCGCGTGCGGGTCGCCGAGAGCGGGATCAAGGGACCCGATGACATCCGCCGACTCCAAGGCGCGGGCTACGATGCCTTTCTCATCGGCGAACACCTCGTGCGGGCTGACGACCCGGAAGTGTCGCTCCGACGGTTGCGTGAGGACGGAGTTGGACGGTAAGTCGTTTAGAATTACGAATTATGAATTATGAATTATGAATTGAGAGCTGAGAGCTGAGAGCTGAGAGCTGAGAGCTGGGAGACTGAAGACGGATGCTGGTCAAGATCTGTGGACTGACGCGGCCGGGGGATGCCGAAGCGGCCATCGAAGCCGGCGCGGACATGCTGGGCTTTGTCTTTGTGCCGGGTACGCCACGTTTTGTCGATCCGACGATGGCGATCTGGATCCGCAATCTGGTCGGTGCCGAGAAGGTCGGGGTCTTTCGCGACCAGGAACTCGACAGCATCATCGCCCTCCGCGACCTGCTCGGTCTGGACCGCGTTCAACTTCACGGTGAGGAACCCGATTCCTGGCTCGATACACTCGGCCCTGAAACGCTGCGGCGGGTCCAGCCCCGGGGCGCGGATCCATGGCAACGACCGGCCATGCTCTCGGGCCGATGCCTTCCGCTTTTCGACCCCGGCGCCGGCGACGGAATCGCCTTTGACTGGACTTCGCTGCGTCAGCGACCGACAGGCCTGTGGGTCGGCGTTGCCGGCGGTCTGACGCCGCAGACCGTCACCGACGTGGTCCATGCGGTGAGGCCTGCGATGGTGGATGTCTCCACGGGGGTCGAGTCGGCACCCGGGATCAAGGATCCGGAACTGGTGGCGGATTTTGTGACTGCGGCGCGCGCCGCGGTAGAATCTGCAGCGTTGGAAAGACGATGAAAACACTCCCCGACAAACAAGGCTACTTTGGCGACTGGGGCGGCACGTTCGTTCCCGAGACATTGATGGCGCCCCTCGATGAGCTCACGAAGGCCTACCATCGAGCCGTTCGGGACAAGAATTTCGGCGACCGCCTCACCGAGTTGCTCGAACACTACGTCGGGCGACCCACCCCGCTTTACTCGGCACGCCGGCTTTCGGCCCGTCTCGGTGGTGCGAGGATCTGGCTCAAACGCGAGGATCTCTGCCACACGGGCGCGCACAAGATCAACAACGCTCTCGGTCAGGCCCTGCTCGCGTGTGAGATGGGCAAACGACGGGTGATTGCCGAAACCGGCGCCGGCCAGCACGGAGTCGCGACGGCGACCGCCGCCGCGCTGCTCGGGCTCGAATGCCGGGTCTACATGGGCGCCGAGGACATGCGCCGGCAGGAACCCAACGTCTATCGCATGCAACTCATGGGCGCCGAAGTCATCTCGGTGGCGGGTGGGGCCCAGACCCTCAAGGACGCCATCAACGAAGCCCTTCGCGACTGGGTCACGAACGTGCGGACGACCCACTACATTCTGGGGTCGGTCCTCGGTCCCCACCCCTATCCCATGATGGTGCGCGACTTCCAATCGATCATCGGTCGCGAGACCCTTACCCAGTTCCGGCGGGCAGTCCGAGGCTTGCCGGACCTCATCGTCGCGTGCGTCGGGGGCGGTTCGAACGCTGCCGGGATCTTCTCAGCCTTTGTCCCTCACACCCGGGTTCGGTTAGTCGGCGTCGAGGCCGGTGGCCGAGGGCCGGGGCCGGGCAACCACGCCGCTCGTTTTACAAACGGCGGTGCACCGGGGGTGCTGCACGGAACGCGGACCCAGGTCATCCAGGACGAACACGGTCAGATCGAGCCGACCCACTCGGTCTCTGCCGGTCTCGACTATCCTGCGGTGGGTCCCGAGCACGCCAACTGGCGTGACACGGGGAGGGTCACCTACACAACGGTCGATGACGCCAAGGCGATCGAGGCGTTTCACCTGCTGTCCGAAGCCGAGGGCATCATCCCGGCACTCGAATCCGCCCACGCCATCGCCCAGGCAGCCAAGCTCGCTCCGGGGATGGCGTTTGACCAGAACATCATCGTCAACCTCTCGGGACGCGGTGACAAGGATCTCGAGGAAGTCTTCCGGTTGGAGGAGTCGCCGTGAGCCGGATATCCGACGCTTTCAGGAACGCAAAGCAGAAGGGGCGCGCTGCGTTCATCCCCTATGTCACGGCCGGTGATCCGTCTCTCGAGCGAACGGTGGAGATCGCATTCGCCCTTGAACGAGCCGGGGCGGATGTGCTCGAGTTGGGGGTCCCGTTCTCAGATCCCATGGCGGATGGACCCACAAACCAGCGGGCCGCCGAACGTGCGCTGGCGGCTGGAACCAACCTCAAACGGGTTCTCGAGGTGGTCTCGGAGATCCGCGTTCGATCCCAGCTCGCCATCGTGCTCTTCACCTACGCCAACCCGGTGGTGCGATTCGGAATCGAGCGTTTCGCCGAACAAGCAGCCGCCTCGGGGGTCGACGGGGTGCTCTTCACCGATGTCCCCGCCGAGGAGATGAAGTGGTTTCGACCCGCGTTGAAGTCCGTCCGTCTCGACCCGATCATGCTCGTGACACCGACCTCGGATCGCGGGCGGATGAAGGCGGCGGCCAAGAAGGGCGGCGGTTTCCTCTACCTGGTTTCACGCACCGGCGTCACCGGTGCGAAACAGGATCTCGATCGAGAGCTCGCTACAAACGTCGAGATCGCCCAAAAAGCCTCTCGGCTGCCGGTGGCGGTGGGTTTCGGGATTTCGACGCCGGATCAGGTGTCAGAGGTCGCGGCCATCGCCGATGGTGTCGTTGTCGGGTCCGCCATCGTCAACCAGATCGCCGATGAGGGCGACACTCCTGGATTGGCTGCAAGAATCGAGTCCTTCGCAACCCCACTCGCTCACGCTTGCAAGAGAGTGTTGTGATGTCCTGTCCGTGTTTTCAATTCTCGGCGAGGGAATCCCGAGATTCCATCGTCGAGAATTGAACCGAGCGGTACGATGACTCGATCCAAACGTCGTCGTTTCGGTCAGAATTTTCTCGTCGATCCCGATGTCGCTCATCGCATTGTGGATCTTCTCGACAACGATCCATCGAGGGTGATCGAAATCGGACCCGGGAGGGGCGCCCTCACCGAGCCCCTTCTCGACCGGTTTGACCGGGTCCGTGCGCTCGAGCTCGATGAGCCCCTGGTGGCGCCCCTTGAGGAGAGATTCGCAGGCCGTGGGTTTGAGGTGATCCACGGTGATGCGTTGTCCGTGCCGCTCGACGAGGTGGCCGGTGGTGAGGGTCCGTGGCAGGTGGCGTCCAATCTTCCCTACTCGGTGGGGACCGCGATTCTCAGACGGCTGATGCCTCGGCACGATCTCTTTTCGAAATTGGTGGTCATGCTTCAGTATGAGGTCGCTCTCAGGGTGGTGGCCGAACCAGGCGAGGGGAACCACGGACTCATGGCTCTGGAGCGAGCCGCATGGACCGACGCCCGATTCGCCTTCAAGGTGAACCCCGGGGCCTTTCGTCCGGTGCCCAAAGTGACCTCGGCGGTCATTGTCCTCGAACCGAGACCACCATCGGCGAGCACGTCGGATCTCAAGCGTGCCCTTGCCCTCGCGGCCCGAGCCCTGACCCGCCCCCGCAAGATGCTCTCCAACGCCGCCGGCAAGGCCCTGACGGCGGAGAAGATCGAGGCCGCCGGTCTTGATCCGAAGATCCGCCCAGGTGAGCTTGCCCTCGATGATTGGCTCCGGTTGGTTGCAGTCCGAGAGTAGGACGAGTTCCCAGTGAAAGAGATGGGGGATGAAGCACCGGCCGGAGGC
>Ga0209344_10005493_pt1 | contig 10923 bp, 4 predicted proteins | sample Cruoilmetagenom6_FD_187293 | JGI IMG/M metagenome (GOLD analysis project Ga0209344, IMG submission 187293) | Oil polluted marine microbial communities from Coal Oil Point, Santa Barbara, California, USA - Santa Barbara Oil Seep Sample 6 (SPAdes)... | ecosystem: Environmental > Aquatic > Marine >...
AAAAAGCCCGATTTTAATCAGGAACCCATTGAGACGGTCGCTTTTGGAGCAACCTTGCTGAATTTTGATGCGGAAATTGACGCGCGAAATCAATTTTCAACCATTACGAGTTATGGTTGGAATCCTGCCGATCAAGAACTGGTAGAAACCGAAGCTGCAGATCCTTCCGTAAGGCTAAACGGAAATATAAGCATAAGTGATCTCGCTGGCGTTATTGACCTCGACAACTTAGCATTAAAACATGGTGGTAACACCATAAGCACTGCTTTGCAAGCTTGGAGTGATGCTAAAGCCCTATTTCAGCAAATGTCTAAAACACGTGGTACCGTAAAGTTTCAAGGAATTCCAGAGGTGCTACCTGGCACCATGCTTAACTTAGAAGGTGTTGGGGATCGCTTTAGCGGTAAAATATATATCAGTGCTGTTCGACATACACTTTCAGATGGCAATTGGACCGTAGACGCTCAATTTGGAATCAATCCAAAATGGTTCAGTGAAACCTACGACATATCACAATTACCTGCTGCGGGACTTTTACCAGCAATCAACGGACTTCATATTGGGATAGTAACCAAACTAGAAGAAGATCCAGATGGCGAAGATCGTATACACGTAAAAATTCCAATCATCAATAATGAAGAACAAGGAATTTGGGCGCGCGTGGCAAGTATAGACGCAGGCGAAAATAGAGGAGCCTTTTTTAGACCCGAAATTGAAGATGAGGTAATTGTTGGATTTATTAATGACGATCCAAATCAAGCCGTGGTTCTAGGGATGCTTCATAGTAGCGCAAAACCCGCTCCTATTGTAGCTTCAGATGATAATCACGAAAAAGGATTTATAACCAGAAGTGAGATAAAATTACTTTTTGATGACGATAAAATTTCAGTAAAAATTGAAACACCGGGTGGGAAAATTTTCACCATGGACGACGACACCGGTGTGATAACGATCGAAGATGACAATAATAACTTGGTCACGCTGAACAGTGATGGTATTGCATTAGAAAGTGGAAAAGACATCATTCTTAAGGCAACGGGAGATATCAATATGGAGGGAACCAACATTAATATCGCTGCGAATGCTCAGTTTAAAGCAGAAGGTAGCGCAGGTGCCGAAATTTCCACCAGTGCTGTTGCCGTGCTCAAAGGATCATTAGTTCAAATTAATTAACAATACGAAATAACAACTATGCCACCAGCAGCTAGAATAACAGATATGCACGTTTGCCCTATGATCAATCCTAATGGGAGTCCGCATGTTGGCGGACCAATATTGCCCGCTGGAGAACCTACTGTTTTAATCGGTGGAATGCCCGCAGCACGCGTAGGTGATATGGCAACATGTGCAGGTCCACCAGATACCATTGCAATGGGCTCGTCAACCGTGCTCATTGGCGGAATGCCAGCAGCGCGTATGGGAGATAGTACGGCCCATGGTGGAAGTATTGTACTTGGAGAATTTACAGTTTTAATAGGTTAATATGGAAGAGTCACAAACATTTCTAGGAACAGGTTGGAGTTTCCCTCCACATTTTGATAACAATACTCAAACCGTTACCACAACAACCGGCGAAGTTGATATCAACAAAAGTTTGGAGATTCTCTTATCTACACGTCTAGGTGAACGCATAATGGTTCCAGACTATGGTTGCAATTTGGAAGAGTTGCTTTTTCAGCCTTTAGACCTCACCTTGAGAACCTTTATCAAAGATCTCATAGAAACAGCCATACTCTATCACGAACCTCGCATTAATGTTGAAAAAATCATTCTAGATAACACAAACGAACTTGGTGGCGAAATACTTATTACGATTGAATATCGCGTTCGCATAACCAATTCTAGAGGCAATATGGTATTTCCATTTTATAAAGAAGAAGGTAGTAATATAAATAACTCATGAGCGAAAATTGTAACAATAGCAAGCAACTTTTAGCACGGAACGGAACGGCTCAAAATCAGCGTTATATTGATGCCCTCGACCCTACGCGCATTAAACTTATGGATCTATCTACAGCCGATTGGATGCGTTTTGCTTTACAATTTTCAAAAAAGATCAATTATTTCAATACGTTAACAAATGCTACGGAAGGCAACTGGGAAGGATTTTTTCCGAAGGAAAACGAAATAGAGGCCTTCGTTGCTAAATTGGAAGCTTTAGAAACGCAACAACATGATGATGAGCAACTACCTAGTGATACTAAAGTTCATCTTACCTTATTCGCGGCCTTTTTAAAACTAACCAGCTATTCGCAAGAACGGCTCAACAAAATTTCAAAAAAACACTTAGACTTCTATTATGGTGAAGTTCTAAAACTAACTAAAAAGGCACCCGTTGCCGATACGGCTCATATTCTTTTTGAGCTTGCAAAAAATGCTTCGCCCGCAAGAATTGCTAAAGACACGGCTCTTGACGGTGGTAAAGATGGCATTGGTAAAAAGCGAATATATAAAACAGCGGCCGAGATCATTGTAAATAATTCAGTCGTTTCATCACTTCGGAATATTTATCCGCATGATGGCGTCGGACTCAAAAATTCATTTGTTGCCAATTCTCTCGACGGATTGGGAACCGACTTTATTGACGATACAAAAAGCTGGTGGCCCTTTGGTCATCCTCGAAATGAACAAGACACCACTAACCCACTGCCAGAACTTCCAATGGCGAAGACTGGTTTTGGAATTGCAGCGCCTATCCTTCAGCTTAAAGAAGGAAACAGAACGATCATGTTTGAATTCACATTAGATAAAAATATAACAGCAAGTATTTCGGGGCAAGACATCATAAATTCAGTAAATATTTATCTCAGTGGTGAAAAAGAATGGATTCTTGCTACTATTGACGATACGCTTTCCGAAGTAAACGGAACCAAGCTAAAACTTGTAGCCAATTTGGATGCTGGAGCAGATGCCGTCATTGGATATAATGAGGAAGTACTACTAGAACCATATCAAACCACCGATCCCGTTGCACGTTTTGTATTAGACTACACCAAGGAGAATAGTCGGGCATTTTTAGGGCAACAGTTCTTTTCAAAAACGGTTCTTGAAAATGTCACTATTACCGTTGAAGTAAGTGATCTACAAGATTTTGTTGTAGAAAATGACTTAGGTGTTCTCGATGCTTCAAAGCCCTTTTATCCCTTCGGAACCATACCTGTTGAAGGGTCAAATATGTTTTTAGGTCTTCCAGAGGCGCTCGATAAAAACTGGGAATGGGTGCAAATGGACATCACTTGGAAAGATCGCCCAGCCGATTTCAGCAAACAATACACGGCCTATCGCAAGGAATTTCTTCAAAACATTAGTAAAGAAGCCTATACACTCACCTTAGAAAATGGCGCTGTTAATGACCAAGGCCTTAGCCCGATCGTTACCAACGACAGTTATTTTAAAGCCGATGTGCATGTTTTGCAAGATGGTATTTGGAAAGAGATCAAAGAATACAAACTTTTTGTAGAAGATTTGGAGGTGAGTGATCCTGTTCTTGAAGCAGATAATGCCGTCACTTGGAAGATCGATGTAACAAAACAAACAAGCAAGAACACCACTAAACAAGACATACAACAGGCAAAGCACGGCACCAAAGACGCAAAGTATAAATATGGTCCTCCGATGCAACCCCATCAATCAAATACGCAAAAAAACCCATCCAAACCCTTTACAAGCAGCGCTTCGTCAGACAAAAAATTCTCTGCCGCGATCAAAGAAGGTTTTATTCGGGTTACACTCAATCAATCATTTTTGCATCGTTTATATACCAAACTATACACCATTGCCCTATCAAAAATATATTCATCCAACATATTAATTCCAAACGAGCCGTATACCCCGCAAATTGAGACCATAAAAGTTGGTTATAAAGCAACGGCGGCATACACAGATGTAAACTTTTTTCATGAACATCCTTTTGGTGTTTCTGAAGAATCACTCACATTAAAAAATAATTCTGTCCTTCCTACGGCACAACGAAAAATCACCTTGCTTCCCTCCTATGACAAGAGTTCCTTGCTCATCGGACTCCATAATGCTGAAAATTTACAACAGATAAATCTACTTATACAAACCTTAGAGGGTTCCGAAAATCCTGAAACAACTAACGACTTTGCTGAAAACGAAAAGTTGCAATGGTATATCCTTTGCAATAATGAGTGGCTTTCAATGAATCGGGACTATATTTTCGAAAACAATACCGATAATTTCTTAAAACGCGGTATTGTAAAATTATCTATTCCGAAGGAAGCTACAACCAATAATACAAAACTGCCCGAAGGATCTTTTTGGCTGAAAGTTGAAAACCCAAGAGATTTCGATACTACAAGTCAGTTGCTAAACATTCATGCGCAGGCTATTTCAGCTCAATTTGAAGACAATCAAAACGCCTTAGACCATTTAAAATATGGATTGGAAGCAGGTGCCATTTCTAAATTTGTAGAGCGAATTGCTACAATAAAAAAAGTGGAGCAGCCTTATAGTTCTTTTGGAGGAAAACCCGAAGAAACAGATGATCAATACTATCGTCGAATTAGCGAACGTCTCCGCCATAAACAACGCGCCATTACCATTTGGGACTACGAACACCTTATTTTACAAGAGTTTATAGATATTTATAAGGTCAATTGTCTCAATCATACCTCAATGAATAGTGCGCTTTCACCAGGAAATGTAACTCTTGTTGTCATTCCAAATATCATTCAGAAAAACGTCTATAACAGCTATAAACCTCGAATTAGCAAAGCCCAGCGAAACGAAATTAAAGCCTTTATCAATAAGCTCAATACCCTACATGTCACAGCTGAAGTCATCAATCCTATCTATAAAGAAGTACGTGTAATTTTAAAGGCTAAATTTTATGATGGTTACGATGCCAATTTCTACACCACACAACTTCAAAAAGATATTGCAAAACTTCTTTCACCATGGGCATTTGAAGAAACAGCCATATTAGATTTTGGACTTACACTCCACGAAAGTCGCGTGATTCATTATATCGAGCAATTGGACTATGTTGATTATATCACCGACTTTGAGCTGCAACAAGAGAGCGGGAAGAATGAGCAAGGTGAAACGCTGTACAGCAAAGCGAGAAAGGTAGTTCCTACAAGTGCTAAAGTAATACTAACCTCAGTAGAATATACCAAACACGATGTTACGGCTATCACACCAGCCGATACCTGTACCAAGAAAAAAAATGAAACAGCCAACGTATGAAAACATCCATATCCATACAAAAAAACACGAGTTCACAAGACGATCTTGACTTCCATTTTCTTCGGAAGGTGGGTATTGAATACATCGAAAAAATAGGGAGTGCCCTTTGGACCGACTATAATTCGCACGATCCAGGAATTACTGTGTTGGAGATGCTCGCGTATGTAATCACCGATCTAGGGCAACGTATTGAAATGCCCATCACTAATTTATTGGCTTCCGAAGAAAACAATAAAGAAAACATGCACAAGCAGTTTTTGTCGGCTATCAACATTCTCCCAACAAAACCAGTAACGGCCTTAGATTACCGAAACTTATTGGTGCATTTAAAAGGTGTGAAAAACGCGTGGATAAAACCACATCAACAAAATATTTATATCAACTGTGACGCGCATCCTGCCGAACTTTCTTATACGCCATTCAAAGAGGTAGAAAAAAAGCACGAACCCTTTACGCTTCAAGGCTTAAATGATATTCTCATTGACTTGGAAGAAGACGTAACCGATCCTGAAACGGTGATAAACCGAGTAAAATCGTTGTATCATCAAAATAGAAATTTCTGTGAAGATTTGGTCAATGTAAACGTCATTGAAGAACACCCTATCGCCATTTGCGCCTATATTGATCTTAAGCCGAATGCTGATGAAGAGTACATTTTGGCTTTGATTCATCAGGCGATCGATTTCTATTTTTCTCCTTCCGTCTACTTTTACACACTACAGCAATTATTGGATCGAGGGTATACAACCGATCAGATTTTTGAAGGACCCGTTCCTTTTGAAAATGGCTGTGTATCCTTCAATACGATGAAAGGTGGTTTTGTAGACACTGAAGAATTAAAGAAAGCAGACCTTCGGAAGGAAGTCAGACTTTCAGATATCGTTCAACTGATCATGAATATTGAAGGTGTCAACGAAATAAAGGATATTTCTATTGGGCATTGTGGCGAAGATCTTGGTTTGGAAGGCGATTGGAATCTCTGTGTTGACGCTTGGCATAAGCCCGTACGTTGTGATAAAAGTACGTTCAATTTCACCAAAGGACTCCTTCCTATTGGCGTAAATCCAGCGAAACTAAAGGCATATGAAGATCAATTAGACGCAGAAGAACGCGCCCGTCAAGAAGCTGTAATTACAGAAGATATTGACATGCCTTTAGGTAACTATCGATCTCCCGAGAACTATACTACCATCCAAAATGATTTCCCTGAAACCTACGGAATTACAAACATCGGGATTCCGGGAAAAGTGACCACAGCCCGAAGAGCCAAGGTGAATCAATTGAAAGCTTATTTACTCTTCTTTGATCAAATTTTAGCCAACTACTTCAAACAGGTATCTAAAGTGAAAGATCTGCTTTCAGTGGATGACAGTTTAAAGCGGTTTTATGTTGATGACGTCATTCTTTCCGAAGTAGAAGAAATGAAAGTAAAACAAACTTTCTTTTCACAACCTGTTGAAGATCTTTCCGGTATTGGGGAACTACTTACTTCGGAAGCAGATTATGAAAAAGATTTGCTGAAGATCATGAACAATATTAAAGGCGAAGATACGAGTGACACCCTGTTCTACGAAAGACGAAATCAGTTACTAGACCATTTGATAGCTCGCTTTTCCGAACGTTTTTCAGACTATGTTTTTGTAATGAAAACACTCTTCGGTGAGAATGAACAAACCAACAAAGATGTACTACGAGCCAAATTAGACTTTCTAAGTGACTACAAGAAAATTAGTTGTGAACGCGGAATGGGTTCTAACTATTGCGAACCCAAAATTTCGGAAGAAGACGATGGAATTTGGGACACGCTCAATATTGCTGGCGTTCAAAAACGCATTGCCCGTCTATTGGGAATACAAGATTATAGTAGACGTGACTTAGTAAGTGAATTTCTTGAAGTGTATGATGAAATAGATGCGGTTGATGACAATATGAAAGAATATCGTTGGAGAATAAAAACCAGCGATAAAGTGTTACTCTCATCAAGCAAACACTATCACCATATGGGTGATGCTTATGAAGAGCTTTTTCTGGCGTATCACCTAGCAAAAAATCCAGAGAATTATGATTTCGACACCACGAAGACTGGTAAAAAAGTATATTTTAATCTCGTAGATAGACGCTATGATAAAGGTGATGAGCGTTATGTGATCTCACGCCGAATCGCGTACAAGTTGAAAAAAGATACAGCTTTGGCAGAAGCGGAACGCGATGAACTCATCAAGATCATCCGTGATCTAAGCATCGATGAAGGTATGTATATGATCGAGCATATTTTGCTCCGTCCCGATACAATGAACAAGGGACAATTCGGAAATAATGAACCATTTGTACCCGATGCTGAGCCAAAAGATTTTATGCCAAGCTGCTTAGATCGCAATTGTAAAACCTGTGTCCCCGTAGATCCGTACTCCTTCCGAGTGACCATTATTCTACCTGGTTGGACAGAGCGCTTCGGAAATAAAGACTTCCGAAATTTCGCAGAACAGCTTATAAGAGAAGAGCTTCCCGCACATGTACTCGCAAAGATCTGTTGGGTAGGACAACCGAAATCTTTGGTGCCCGACAGCGAGAATGATCTCTTAAATATTCAGAAGAATTACAAGGTCTTTTTGCAACAAATTAGGTGTAAAAACCAAATTACTTCCGAAGCAAAACTATTAAAAAGAAGAAAATCTATTAATGATCTTGTGCGTAGCTTAGGCGATGCAAATACGATCTACCACTCAGGGAGATTGCATGATTGCGACAATGACGCTACCGAAGAAAGTGGAACCAAGATTATTTTAGGAAGAACAAATATTGGCAACCTTAATTAACAACGTCATGGCAACATTAAAACTAGATGAAATAACCACGCAGTATCGCTCTTTCGTGAACGATCAGGTACTCACGGCAGACCAACTCAACACCATCATTGATTATTTTGAAGATCAACATAGACTCACACGCGTTTGTTTAAGCGGTGTTGGTATTGTCTGCGGATTGGACGTTAGCTTAAAAAGCAACAAAATTACCGTTTCTGGTGGCTGCGGAATAACCACAGACGGCGATTTGATCAAATACAAGGGAGCAACCTATACGCACTTCAGACCTTTTAAAGACGAAGACGCAGGCTATTCAAAATTTAAGAATATTCCATCCATCGAAGAACTCATCCTTGCCAATGATGACGATGCCAATGCTAATAACACGCTTTCAAAACTGAACGTCTTGACAGATAAAGTGGTGGTACTATATCTTGAGAACTACGCCAAAGAAGAAACGCCTTGTACTGGCATAAACTGCGATACACAAGGACAGGAACAAGTTGCTAACATTCGTATGCTCTTGCTAGATAAAACGGAAGTTACTCAACTCAATACTACCGACGCCATTTTTACGAAACACAACGTCATCGAGCAGTTCTTAGAACTTCCGAAGATACCCGTAAAAAGGTTGATCTTAACACCAAAAAACACAACTGATTACCTGAATATGATGAGCAGTTATGCTACTGCTATCAATGGAAGTCCGTCGCCATTAGCACAACTCGAAAAAGGTCTAATATCCTTATTTCTAGAATTTAATCAATTATTGCAAATCGATGATGCGCAGAATAAGCTCAACGAAATTTTGAGCCGGCTAGACACCGTCTTCAACTTTTCCAACAAGAATGTTCCCATTGATATACAATATCGCTATGATTTTGTTAAAGACATGATTGCTACCTATGAGGCCATTAAAAAATTACTTTATCAATTGCGCTTATATTGTTGTACCGCGGAAAGCGCTTTCCCGAAGCATCTGCTATTGGGAGAGTTAAGTACGTCAAAACCATATCTAAGCTTTCGCCATGCGTTTTACCCCTCGCCTATTATTCCCGAAGGTGTTGAAACCCATCAGGAAGTGTTATCGCTACTCGATAAAATGCATCAAATGGCAATACAGTTTCAGTCACAATCCTTGGCTGAAATAAAAATTACACCTTCCAAAAAGGCTATACATGACTTAAGCGATCGTGCTATCCCAGCGTATTACAACCCATCAGAAAAGCTCCTGAAATCTTGGGGTTTTTATAAAAATAAGCGCTTCGATCACCTGAGTCATCTAAGTTATAACGCACCTAAATACGCGGCTGGCAATGATCCCATCGTCAATCCTTTAAATTATTGCTTGGATGCGCATGACTTTTATAGAATTGAAGGACATTTGGGACGCGACTATTTTGATGCGCTTGAAGCCGTGACACTTTTAAAAGAGGAAAACGGACTCGCCTTTGATGTCAAGGTTTTGAGTATTAATGAAACTTTAGAGACCTTAGATCCTGAAAAATACAGTTGTCATTTTGACGATCTAAACACCATTTTACTAGCATTTCTGAAGGAACAAGAATGCTTGTATAAAGATATGACCGATTTCTTTTCGGCTTTCAGTACAAAAGATCCTGGAACCCATGCGCGAGCTAAGAAAGCGAAGCAAGCCCACGAAGTTTCAGATGAAACTACAGATACGCATGCCATAGAATTTCTGGAAGAAAATGTTGAGATCAAGTATCGCGAGCAAGACTTCCGCGCCATGGAGATGATGCGGAGTAATTTTCCTGTTGAATACTATGCGCCTCAGAACAACTATACCTATCAACCTTTAGATGTTGTAAACGATAACATTCGCGAAGATGAAGGCGTATTGGGCGTACTGATTAAAGAAGCTATTGTTTCTAATAGTGATCGTGAACCCGAAACCATCATTCGAAATGTAGAAAACATGACGAACGCTATTCCTGAAGTGCAAGCTATGGAACCCGCCGTTCGGCAAATGACAATCAATCTACCCGCCGAGCTTATCATTTATTCAAGAGCCACCTCGCGATTGATACCAACAAGTATCTCAGAAATTTCAGAAGCTCGCATTACCCGTTTAGTTCAATCACAAAAAGATCTATGTGATCTTGTTGATCAATATCAAGAAGCCATAAACGATGCGCTTTATGGACCAAATAGCAACTATGAACGTCGTGGATTTGAATCTCGCTTAGAGTTGCTCTTAAATCAAATGACCGTAAACTGTTGTGCTGCGGAAAAGATCAAAATTCTAATGGATGATATCACCAAACGAAAGCTTGAAATATTATCTCAAAAAACCTTATCTAAATTTGTTGAGAATCATCCCGGACTTGAACATAAAGCCGGAGTAGCACCCGGCGGAACCTTTATTATGGTTTATATGGGAGCCGATGAAGTTTTAGAAGAAGTTGGTAGTTCAAAAGAAGATTTAGAACGACTCAAAGATCTAAGGGAGATGATGTCAAGAGGTGAACTATTACTCAAAGTTGGCTCTCCATCTGAAAAGGAACTACGGATGGAAAGATCCGGATCAATGAACATGAGGATCATCGCTGAAAAAGAATCATTAAAACCCAATGACGAAAAAACACGAAAAAAAGAATCAAACAAAAAAGTTAGTAACGAATTAGATCCCGCACTTATAATGGAACTATTGGGAAGGGCTGGAAGTACAAGAGCGAACATACCTATGAATACGGTTGTTGCCGACTTCTGCCTACCTTATTTGTGTTGTTCAGATTGCGCACCTATCAATTTTATCATACCTGCAAAACCTGTTTCCCTACGGCTACCAAAGGCACATGTTTGTCTTGAAAAGGACACACAACCCCTATTGTTTGAGGTAATTCCTGCAGACGGTGTGGTTACCGCCGATGTTCCTAGTGGACTT
>Ga0209344_10005494_pt1 | contig 10922 bp, 26 predicted proteins | sample Cruoilmetagenom6_FD_187293 | JGI IMG/M metagenome (GOLD analysis project Ga0209344, IMG submission 187293) | Oil polluted marine microbial communities from Coal Oil Point, Santa Barbara, California, USA - Santa Barbara Oil Seep Sample 6 (SPAdes)... | ecosystem: Environmental > Aquatic > Marine...
GTGGGGGGCGTGTTGGGGGGATGGTGACACACCATACGCTTGCGCAGGGGTTTGAGGGGACGGTTGGGGGAAAGGTAAAAATGGATATGGTTGGGGGATATACTTTGGGGCGAACGCCCCCCTGCGCACATAACTCTTTATCTGTGCATATAACTAATACATAAGAGATTCCTTTATAGTTATCATATAGTCATCATGTCCTGGAAGCACACCGTTCGCATGAACACTGCCTAGATGAACAATGGTTCCATCCCCCACTATGCCCGGTAGTGTTCAACTAGGCAGTGTTCACCTAAGCAAGTGTTCAGTTAGACAGCAGGCCTGGCCATACTAGGTAGTGTTCAACTAGGCAGTGTTCACTTGAGTAGTGTTATGTTAGGCAGTATGCCCGGCAGTGTTCAAATGGACAGTGTTATGTTAGACAGTGTTCAGTTAGACATGTCTAACATGACAGTGTTCAAATGGACAGTGTTCAGGTAAGCAGTGTTCATCTGTCTAGTGTTTGTCTAGGTAGTGTTCAAATGAGCAGTGTTTGTCTAGGTAGTGTTCACCTAAGCAGTGTTATGTTAGACATGCTTAGTTAGACAGTAGTGGCAGGATGAACACCCCGGCCTGGCCCTTGGAAATGCGGTGTTCTAATGAACTCAAACTGGGTTCAATAGGGCTATTTGGGGTTGTTGGGTTGGTTTTATGACACAGTTAGAAAGTAATTTCAGCTTTTGTAAGTCGTTTAGGACCAATAAGTCCCACCCAGGCCCTAACAAAATAATATTATTTACCCGATTTCCCTTGCCAATACACTAATAGGGCTGCTTAACTCCGACACCTTCCAAATAGGGGGGTGCGGTGGAAGCCGTTGAGGCAGGACTAGTTCCCCCTCAGCCGCCTTTGTTCCTTCCGCTTCTGATCTCTGACATTTCCTGCTTTCTGTTTTCGATTGGCCTCCTGTCAGGCCATCGGTGCCTTTCGCTTGTCCACTCTGGCCAAGCAATACGGGGGATTCCCCACTACCGCTGCTAAGCAGCAACTACACCGATACCATGACTAAGAACACCAATACTAAAGCAGCATCTAAGCCCGCAACCAAGAACGCCGCCAAGGCCACTGAGACGCCTTCTGAGGCTTCTCCAAGCTTCACTGGGGAGCAAGTAGCCAACGCTGTCAAAGATGGCGTGCATGAAGCTCTAGCTTCTCACAAGGTGATCCTCCGAAAGGGCAAGTCGATCAATGTTAACGCTCTCAACGTCAAGCTGAATTCCCTCCGGGGCAAGTCCGCTCAGATCAAGAAGGATCTGCTCACTGACGGACATGGCAAATACCTGAGCGGCGATCTCACTGGCGAGGAAGTTTTCCTCCCGTGCGACATAACCAAGCTCGCTAAGCTTGAGTTGATCGACAAGGACGAGGCTTCTGCGCTTCGGATCTATGCCAGAGCCATTAAAGCTCTCTCCGATATGATGCTGTAAACAGTCCCCTGACGGGGGGTCAATCGATGGCAGAAAGCACCGTGACGTTTCAGGCTTTGCCTAGTGATTCACCGCTCTTGCCCCCTAGTTGATAGGAAGGGCTGAAGTGCATCTCTAGGCCTCTCTGCCACCATCATTGGACTCTGCTTAGCATTTAGACGCTAGATGGGATCAAGTCCTTTGTTGCTAGTGTGGGGGGTCATCCTGAGCTTGTCAGACAATCCGCTTCCTTGGTTGGTTCGGATGACATGGCAAGGGAAGGGAAATGGGTGACGGGTAAGCTCGTAGGGATTCCGCAGGTTTCCCACAAGCCTGCCAGACCAAGCGGTAAAGGGATTCCCCCTGATGTGATTCGTTCTATTGGATGGGAAGAAGGATTGGGAAACCAAGCTTTGACATTATTTGAAACCGACAAAGAAAGCCTTGCAAGGGTTGCTAAGTAGCTTCCGATTGAATCGGATTTACAGAGCACCAGGAAGGTGGAGCTGTGTCGGTCTTTTCGTGTTTGCTGAATTACTTAGTAATGAAGTGGATGCGGAATGAGGGGCAGCTACTTGAAGTGATGCCCCGATGAACATGGAGCGCCAGTTGTGCGTTTAATCCATGGTTTCTGTGATTACAGGTTGAAAGATAAACTGAGGGTAATTGCATGGAATAGAGACGCTTTAGCCTTACTTGACGTTAGCCTAAAAGCTTCCCTGACAAGGGAGGCGGGAATGACGTTGGATGAATGGTTGAAGTGAGAGAGTATGATTCTGTTTTAAAGGCAGGTATTGGACTAGTTAGGTTATCGATGGATGACTGTTTAAAGCTAACTAATCTTTTCACTGTTAAAGGGATTGCCGGGACACCGGGCTTTACCATGCTTTATTGTTGTGTGATGTGGATGAGGAAGGGTTTATTGTGTAAAAGGTTGTAATGTTGTTCCACAGATATGTAAAGGATACGGCGGGATTTAATGCCCCGTTAACAGGGTCTCATTTTAGAAGGGACTCGCGCCAATCTTCAAGTCGCGGCAAAACAGACCGCGCATCGGATAGTTTATAAAGCTCGGTAATGTGTAACCATTACCGACCGTTTAGCAGAGCATGATTCATGAGGGATTTCATGCCGTGATTCAGGGGTTTGAAGGATAGCTAAATGGGAGTGAACTTAAGTTTAAATAATATTATTTAATTGATAAAAAGCGGAGGCTGCCAGGGATACTCTGGTCAATGCTCGTTGAGTCAATTAAAGCTTAAGGTGATCGTGAACCATATCGATATAATACAGGATGGGAATATATGAACTAAGGACCGATAAATATTACGGCTTTAATACGGTCGTGCAAGAAAGCATATCTTATGAAACATTGATATGTTATTACTGTAAGCAAGTTATCTGAACAGAGAGACCTTCAATGAGTCGCTCTGTTCAGTCACTTGTTTATGATTTACTATTAGTTTAATCCGCCGTCTTTTAACTGAGGGGCGCGGTGTCTAGGAGATCAGTGAATAATGTGATTATGAAATACACAAAAAGAAACAATGCAGTGGAGGTTGAAATGCCCTCCCCTCGCCAGGCTTATGAGAACCGCGTAAGGAATTACGTGGAAGATCTAGGTCTTATTATGGAAGGGATGATCGCCGAGGACGAAGAGATTGTCTTCGCTCAGGTTGCAATCCCCTTCACACATAAATACGGAGGCACTTACCAAGTGCTTGCGTTTAGCAGGAAGGTGCAAGCAGTGCCTTTCTATTCGACTCCATTGCTAAAGGAGATGCTTCCACTTAGTGAAGCCGCTCGCTTCCTTGGCGATAGGATCTTCAGCACCGATTGGAGCATGTTGAATGCGCTCCTAATTGCTAAGTTCGTCAAGCCACTTAGAGCGATGTTGTATCGCTTCCACAAACTCGGAGCCTGTAACGAATCGTTTGTAGCATGAAACAGCTTAAACTACCCAAGCTTTCCCCGGAAGATCGGGAAGCAATCTGCAAGGTTATTAAACGTGTCCCCGCTGTGGATATAGTGAGGGACAGCGAAGCAGTGAGTGCCTTTGCAGCCTTTGCCCGTAAGGGCGATAAGTATAAGTCGATCACCATTATTGAGCGGTGTTTGCCGTTCATTAATATGGGATCGGTTAAGACCGACTATGAGGTTGAAGTGATGACGAAAGTCATCAGATACTCAAGAGATTTCTACTCATGAAACAGTTACCAGAGAGCCTGCGCTGTTGGAGCGTGGATGAGGTTGCAGAGTGCATCAACGGCATTACTGCTGAGACAAGCCAAGAGCTTTGGAACCTTCTTAGGGAAGCGGACGAAGCTGGGAAGGCTAAACCTATTGGCGGAGACGGAAGCAATGGAACAACTGAGGAACCTATCGTTTCAAGCGGTGAGTATGCTTCAGATTTGGCTGCTGCTTGGCCTAAGCTTTCCGAGAAGGCTCGGGAGAACATTACCGAGAGCGCCAGGATTGCTAAGGCAGAACATGACGCCTTCTATGCTGAATGGCTGAAAGCTCAGTAAATAATATTATTTTCACAGGAAGGGCAAGCTTACCGGGGCTTGCCCTTTCTTTATTAACACCGGGAATTGAAATATGACTAACACACTGCGCACTGCGCTTTACGCAATCAGAACTTCAGCCCTCATTACCGTGAGGGTTGAAATGAAAGGGAAGGTGGGGATGACGAAAGTTCCCTACTACTACGATGGGGAGGAGGATGGGATTCATTCCATTAGACCATCCAGTGGGACGGGAGAGATTATCTTCCTGTCTGAGAAATCGGAGATTCGTGTTGACGAACACTCCATCCGAATCAACGGGGTATGGCTCCAGTTGTGGAGATGCAAGAAGATTGAGCGCCAGAATGAATTCGTGGTAATCAACAAAGATCAACTCCAGTTTCAGTCTGGGGATAGGGAAAGCGCTTACGATTACATCGGAGCTAATGGAGGGTTTGTTTACAAGCTGGATAAGTAATCATGGCTAAGAAAATAAGAAGAACATCCACTAGGATCTCACATACAGCATGGCGTGCTTTAGTGAGGAGATGCGCCAAGGGACATGACGTTGAAGTCACGTTCAGTGGTGATATTGACATAGACTGCGCACTCTTTCCTAAAGGATGTGTGATCTATGCGGAATGGGATGGCGTTGAAGGGTATGTGACAGACCACCACGACGTTCCATGCCTAGGAAAGTGAAATCAAGGCGGATCATCCGCCATTACGATGGAACAACTTGGATCGCTCGTCTATACAGTGACCGAGTTGTTCTTCACACAAACAGAGCCACTTACGTCCATGAATATGGAAGTGAGAAGGCTCAATACATGCCGTTAAGCATAGACGGCGAAACGTTGCTGGTGCGTAACATCAGTAGGGATGAGTTCCTTAAGAAACTCCGCATATTCCGGCGTATGGGAAGAATAAACAAATGACTAGACTAAACATTGAAGCCGTAAAGAGGCTTAAGCCAGGAAGTGAAGTAGTGGACATGCATGAAGCTTTTGCATTCTTGCAGCATGTTAAAACTGAGAAGCTTAGCGTGCCTGCTACGTTTATGGTGAAGAAGCTCCTGCCTAGTGTTGGAGTGACCGCGCCGCAAGAGAAACTGATGTATCTCTTGTATGCCAACGGAACGACAGTGGTCGCGGCATGCCTTTACGGAAGTCGTTCCTACATCTACACTTTTGAGGGATGAGGCGACCAGACTACGAACCGCACTCAACAGGAGAATACGAACTACAAGAAGGAATTATGGCTACACAGGATTGCAATAATATTATTTCCCGCAACATCAAGCTGCTGCCAAATGTTGACGGTATCGGGGAACCTCGCAAGGTTTCATACACTACATTCAAGGAGATCGAGAGCGCCAGGACGGACTGCCCCAATTGGGATGATCTTGAGCCTTGGTATCAACGTAAGTCTACCTGCAACTTTATGAAGGTGACGATTTACACGAACGAGAAGGGAGAGAAGCAGTTCATGGACTTGAATGAGCTTGTCCTCCAAGCGGTAAACCCAGAAGTGTTCTGCGTTCCGATAGAGGCATCTAATGTTCGCATCTTCGGAGAAGATAACATCAATAAGGTTATGGGTAATCTGGATGAGTTGGATACTGAATGCGAGATGAAGATCATCATCTACAAATCATCTGATGATCTGTTGATGTGGGAGATGATGCAATGCCTGTCTATTACCAAGACGGATCGACAGGCTCCGATACTCATGCCGCAGACGCTCAAGCTTCCTAATGGTGAGGTTGAGTTCAAGTTGTCACTACCTCAGTGGATTACCTACTGCTACAAGCATGAAGGGATTCAGGCTGTGATTGGATACTCACCTTATGACGGATGTTTGATGGTCAAGTATCACGACATGACTATGGGTATTGAACACGATGGATATGCACACACTTAAATAATATTATTTACCATAGGGTGAAGGGATTACCCGGTCCCTTCACCTATCAGACACGGGGAACAAACAGATGAAAAAGAAATACAAGATGACTAATCGAGATCGAGTGGCGAAAGCTATGGAGATTATGGGGCGTGAACAATTCCACTTTATCGTTCGTGCAATGAAGGCGTGCCGCTGTGCTAAGCAGCGTCGTGCCGTAAGAGGGTGGTTGACTGACCTTCCCAGTTGGGCTCGTAGCGCAATGGAGAATCGCTACTTCGTATGACTAATAGATGTTTCTTTGAAGCGTGTCTCTCTAACCCTAAGAAGGAGAGACGACACGCTTCCCTTGAGTATAAGGGACGGCGGTTTTATTCATACGATGATGTGATTGGTGCTATCGTAGGGAAGCAGGTGATTGTCATTAGTGACAACCCCGCAACCATGACAACATCTTGCCATATTAAGATCCTTGATGAGGTGGCTAAGATTGCCGGATACAAGATAACCAATAGAGACTTATGCAGATTATCGTAACGTCTTATGATGGTAAACAGGAAGGCATCGATGAGGATACTCCTCTGGTGTCTGCTCTAACTGACATCCCTAGGTTTATAGGGAAAGGGAAGGCCGTCCTAGTGATGCCTTCCGACATGGACCAGAAACTAAAGGTGGAGATGACCTACCGTATCGCAAAGGCGATGGCGGATAACAATCGAATTAAAGAAAATGAAAGAACTGATTAATATGTTAAGGGATTTAATCCCCGAGAGTGGAGTTGTTGATATTATGGGATGGGGGGAACAGCCATACTTTGGTTACTCCTTCTTGACTGACATCTTGGCACCTGATCCTGACTGGTGTTACGGAGTGACAGACGGCACGTATCGTGTTGATGTGGATAAAAATAATATTATTTTCTCACTGGGTGAGGATATGATTGCAACCATCGCACGGTCATGAGTTTATTCCCTAAGATGTGCGCTTGCGCATACTGCGGTGCCACTGCTGACAACCTGCATGATGCAGCGGAACACCAGATGGCGTGCCATAAGAACCCGCAGAACATGGATCACCATGAGTTCTGGCTTCACTACTTTGGAGTCACAGAGTTTGAGCATATCTTCCTGCAAGATAAGTTCAAGCAGTTGATGAGGCATGATGGTGAAGCTACACACCTGATGGTCAACGGCCCTCACTTGATGGTGAAGGTTGAAGATATGGTGTATAAGTTCCACCGTGATAACCCGGAGATGGCATTGTCTTCAGGTGTCGTATATAAATCTCGATAGTTGTTGACACGATGATAACAAAGTGTTAATATCTATCCGTAACGAAAGAAAAACATGAAAGTGTATAGAGCATTCACCTATAAGGTGAAAGAAAAAGAAGAGGCGGCTGAGTTTACGCCAGACCACATCGCATTGCGCGATGAGAACAATAGGGAGACGGCAAAGATTCCTTATGAGGAGTCACCACTTCTTACCCACGCCGGAAAGGCTATGCAAAGGAAGCAAGCCATCACTGAGTTCCTTGCTGAGAAAGGAATCAAGCTGCTTGCTACCCACACATGGATAGATCCGAAGGGCATGGTCCTGTTGTCTAATAACATGAAGACGAGCATCAAAGAATAGTGCATCCGACACGTTACAAACTCAAACCGTTTCCTCTTAAGATAGAGAGAGTCACTAAGTGTAAACCTTTAGTGACTGCCTGTATGCATATCACTGGTGTATTTCACTATCCCGATGGGTCTTCTGATAGAGGACGTATTGAATATACTGATATGATGCCTAAGTATGTAGATGCCCAGGAAAGGGAGCGGTTTGACGTAACGTGGTTCATACCTGACACGAATGAGATTCACCATGAAACCGGTGAGTGCGAAGACGAAGTGTGATGTAGTCGTTCCTGTCTATAGGATAGGGACGGCGACATTGCCTTCAGGTCGTATAGTTCACAACGTCAAGCGCAGGTTGGTATTCAATGAGTATGAATACTACCTTAACAATAAGGAGATTGAAGTGTCCGCTTTCTCCGTCGAAGAGTATATCGATGAGACAGGACAAGGAAGAGATAACCAAACAAAATAATATTATTTAATCATGAGCCTACCAAAATTCAACAAGAAGAACATCAAGTCCACGAAGGGGAGACAGGGGTCTAAGTATGATGTGTATCTTCAGGAGTTCACCCAGCCGGGTGACTCATTGCAATTCGATGAGGAGGATATGTCACGACAGACTGCCTCGCAAATCGCCAAGCGTTTCCGCGACTTGGAGGACAAGCCTTTCCATTCCTTCTGGGATGCTAAGGAGAAGAAGGTTACTATCCGCCTCCGCCTCGACTCTGAAATCGATCAAGATAAGGAGGAGGAGGATGAGCAGAACCCGTTCAATCAGGCACCTGACCCTGAAGAAGAGGCGAGCGATGAAGATGAGCCTTCCCCGTTCGACATGCCTTCAACCCAAGAAGGATCAGCCTTTGACCTTGACTGATATGCCTGAAGAAAACCAAGCGCAAAAACTTGCGGACAGCTTCCTTGCTGAAGTGTTCCCTGTTGAAAGCGAGAACAAACATCTTAGGAGTCTCTTGGAAATTGCTTTCGTTGGAGGCATGGCATCCTTCGAGGCTATGTCTTCTAGAATCTATGCAGAACATCCTCAAGACATGAGTAAGAAAGTGATCTCGGAATTCACCAAGGATATGCATGACTTGATCAATAAGAACATGGCATGACGTATGTATTCCAGTGTCCCTTCTTTAAAGATGGAGGGGGCGCTGTTCATGACTCATTCATGTATGTAGGGATTCTCCTCGACATTGCTATTGAGTCAACACTAAAAGAACTAACCGTCATGGATAAGGATGACGAGATAGTGAGCTGTGAGATTAATGGTCTCATGGTAGGAGATAGCGTTGTGATCGAGACGCTATTCATAGACGAGATCAAACTTAGAATAATAGATAAACACTATGGCTAGAAAGAAGTATCAGAAGAAGGAACCTGTAACTAGGGTGCCTTTCAAGCTGAGCCATGCGGCTAGCGATGACCAGTTGGCAATTAAAGATTGCTGGCTCAACGATTTAGATAATATCTTTATCCCGGCAGTAGCAGGGTCAGGTAAGTCAAGCACGCTTGCATTCCTGATGGCGTGTGCCGCCAATGTGGTCGGTGCATACATCGCATTCAACAAGGACATCGTTACGGAAATGGAACCTAAGTGTCCTCCGGGTGTCACAGTTAAGACCAGACATGCCTTCGGGTATGTTGCCTTCGCTAAGAAGGGAATCCGGCTCAAGGTTGAGAAGGATAAGCTCTCGCATGCCCTTGAGAAGAATGGATACGTGGTAAGCAAGGAGGATGAGCTATCGTATGAACGATGCCAGTCTATCAAGAGGCTCATCGATCAAATGAAGAACAACTTGATTGATGTCCATGACCATGAAGGCATCGATCGAATGTGCTACTTCTATGACATCGACATCGATTGTCTGGATGAAGTGAAGGTGAAGCTGCCTAAGATCTTCGAGCTGATCGTAAGCTTAGGCATGGAAGGGATCATCGACTTCGTTGACATGAAGTGGTTGCCTGTTCACTTGAAGTGGGAGATGAATCGTTTCCCTGTCCTGTTCCTTGATGAGTATCAAGACTCTTCAAGCTTGGACATGGCGTTTGATAAGATGCTACTTGCTCCGGGTGGTCGTGTGGTAATCGTTGGTGATGCTCGTCAATCCATCTACGGATTTGCTGGTGCTAACTGTGACTCAATCGAGATCGCAAGTCAGCAATTCCTCTCGTCTGAGTTCGCATTGAACAAGACGTTCCGCTGTTCACCTGAAGTTGTGGCTCATGCCCAACGTATCGTCCCACATATTGAAGCATGGGAAGGGACTAAGCCGGGACGTGTCGTCCGTATGTTTGAGGAGTTTGAACCTACTAGCATGGACCCTAATGCTATGGTCCTTTGCCGAAGGAACGCTCCGCTTGTCCGTCCATGCTTCAAGGCATTGAAGGCTGGAGTGAAGGCGAACATTAAAGGAAGGGACATCGGCGCTGGATTGATTACGATTATCAACAAGCAGAATGCTGAGACTATCCCAACCATGCTTGATAAGATGGAGGACTTCTTCCATCGGGCAAAGGAACGTGTGATGTCTCGGAAAAGAGTAAACCCAATGACGCTTGAGTTGCTGGAAGATCAACAGAGTATCATCGAAGCGTTCGCCATGGAGCCAGACATCCAGACGATCTCTCAACTGAAGTCGAAGATCAAAGAGATGTTCACTGAAGACAAGACTGGCATGGTGTTCAGTAGTGTTCACCGTAGCAAGGGACTGGAGGCAGACCACGTTGTCATCCTTGATGCTAAGCGTATCCGCCTTTCCTTCGATAAGATGACAGACGAAGCGAGAACTCAGGAAGCTAACCTTGAGTATGTCGCAATCACCAGAGCGAAGGGCAACCTTTACCTCGACCTAGCCGAAAGAAAATAATATTATTTATCATGAAATTTATTACAGTTCCAATAATTGAAGGGATGAACAGCAATTTAGGTGACGCTCACGAGACTGAGGTATTGATACGTCCAGACTTCATCCTATCCATCACAAGCACAGTGCCAGGATATTGCCTCGTTGTGTATAGGGAGGGCATCCGTTATGATGTTAAGCTTAGCTTGGATGAGCTTCTAACATTATGCAATCCTACTTAACTAAAAGAAAATAATATCATGAAATTTATTAGAATAACAGTAGTCTCAGGAGTCGATCAAGGCTTGTCTACTGCGGATAAGATCTGGATTAATGCAGATCATGTCCACTCAGTTAATGAGTTTGGAAAGGATCACTGCACGGTCAGGACTGTGCATAAGCTGGAGTATCTAGTGTCTATGTCCTGCTTGGACTTCTTAACCTTGATGGGGTGTGACAATGGATAGTTATGTATCTGATACTGAACAAAGAAAGGTTAGCACTGGGTCATGGAGAGCATGGCTGGGTGCTGCTGACAGAGACGGAGAAACTGCGGACCTTCCAAACATGGTTGTCCGCGAACCAGACGGCC
>Ga0209344_10005495_pt1 | contig 10921 bp, 9 predicted proteins | sample Cruoilmetagenom6_FD_187293 | JGI IMG/M metagenome (GOLD analysis project Ga0209344, IMG submission 187293) | Oil polluted marine microbial communities from Coal Oil Point, Santa Barbara, California, USA - Santa Barbara Oil Seep Sample 6 (SPAdes)... | ecosystem: Environmental > Aquatic > Marine >...
CCCGACACCGCACCCTTCGACCCCACACCCGACACCGCACCCTTCGACCCCACACCCGACACCGCACCCTTCGACCCCACACCCGACACCGGCCCCTTCGACCCCACACCCGGCACCGGCCCCTTCGCAAGAGATAGCGCTCCCGGAAACACCAACAGCGGAGATACCACTACGCAAGACCCCAACAAAGAAGACGGTAATGTATTTACAACTTTTGCATCAGAGGCTGAGGCAATTCTCTCCACTGTTCCGCAGGCAGACAAAGAAGTCCGGGTAGACAGTGCAAAGACAGGTCATGCGAGGACTACCAGGGCGACACAAGAAAAATCCACGACAAGAGATCTCGCAGCTGAGGCGCAAACCAACGAAACCAATACAGCGAAAAATGGGCAGAAAACCCGTCGCGCGCAACACGCTGCCGAAACACACCTCGCCTCTCACATCTTGCTTGGCGCGAGGAAGATGTCCCCACAGCACGGGATGCTCGGCACATGTTCCGGGCAGAAGGTCTCCCTCGATCTCCACCAAACCCATACAATCAGTCTCTTTGGCGCCCAGGGCAGCGGGAAGTCGTACACACTCGGTGCAATCACAGAAATCGCATCCTTGTCTATTCCCCATCTCAACGAGTTGCCAAACCCGCTGTCCACGATCATCTTTCACTACAGCTCTACGATGGAGTACAAACCCGAATTCACCTCAATGTCGATGCCGAACTCCGACGAAGCCCAGGTGCGCATATTGCGGGAACAATATGGGGCTGAACCAGTCGCCCTATCTGACATTGCATTACTTGTTCCCGCACGCAAACTCGATGAACGGCGAGCCGAATATCCTGACGCAGAAGTGTTCGCTCTCAAGTTCGCAGCCGCGGAACTACACGCGAGCCACTGGCGTTTTCTCATGGGAGCAATCGGGAACCAATCAACCTACATTCGACAGATCAACCAGATCATGAAATCGCTGAACGATAACTTGACCCTGGCCGGCTTACGAGAAGGAATCGAGCATTCCCTCTTTTCAGACCGGATCAAAGACATGGCGCATTTACGCCTTGATTTCGCAGCAGAATATATAGACGACAATATTCGTCTAAAGCACATTGTACGACCAGGACGGCTTGTTATCGTCGACCTCCGCGACGAATTTATCGAGAAAGATCAGGCCCTCGGGCTCTTCGCCGTTTTGCTGCAGCTCTTTGCAGACGCGAAATACGAAGGCAAGACATGCAACAAACTCGTCGTTTTCGACGAAGCCCACAAATACATTGATAGTCCTGATCTCCTGGCTGGACTTATTGAGGTCGTACGCGAGATGCGGCACAAAGGCACAAGCATTCTCCTCGCGAGTCAAGATCCTCTCTCTGTGCCCGTCTCGCTCATTGAACTCTCAAGCCAGATTATCCTGCACAAGTTCAACTCGCCGTCCTGGCTGAAACACATCCAAAAAGCCAACGCAGCGCTCCGCTGCCTGACCCCGGAAAACATGACACACTTGCAACCTGGCGAGGCCTATCTCTGGTCGGACAAGGCAACCGACAACAGATTCAGCAAGGGTGCCGTCAAAATACAATGCCGCCCACGCCTGACCCAACACGGCGCAACAACAAAAACAACGGTGAACTAAACAACAAGTCGAGCAACAGCGACCAGGGCGAAAAGCATCGGAAAACCAGCAAGGTCAGCAAAGCCCATCACATGCGCCGGTAGACCCTCGCAATTTCTCGTACTCGCAGTGGGTCACACAAACCGAGTCAGTCCCATGTCAGTCCGGGAATCCTCGAAACATTTTCTTCAGCTTTACCGAGAAACAGATCCAGCTGTACTCGTTCTACGACAAACCATCTGCAACAAAAAAACTTTGCCGGGATGAACCGGTAACCGCAGACAACGACAAGACAACGACAACAGGAACGGCCACACGGTCACTCCACCTAGGCCCTCCCCCAATATTGTATTCATGAGTGACCTTCGGTATCTCCTGCCTACAGACCGTAGTAAGCGTGACATTTCAGCCTTGGACTCATCAGGGAACTTCCACAGCGAATGGCACCCCTGCATTGCCCCCAAAACAGCATATTGCCATCAAGTACACGGACCGGCACAACGCGAAAACACGATGCGGCGTCCGATATCACATGTGTCATAGGATTACCCGACACAACGGTACTCGGCATGGGAAGGACCAGGTAGTTATGAACCGAATACACGCGCAATTCCCCGCCCGCAACACAGACAAAGATATGGCGCCATCACCTCACGCACCAGTAGGGAGGCTGCAACCAACAAGGCAATTTTCCAAGCCCATCCTGGCCGCTCTCGCACTGGCTCTCGTATTGTCCGCTTGTAGCGATGACGATTCCGACACCGATAGCACAACCACAACAACCATCGGAGACCCCAGCACGACCATAGAAGCTCCCAGAACGGAACAAGCAGCAATCTGGCCCACAGCCGATGTCGTGTTCGAGACCCCCGAAGCAGCAGCTGAAGACTTTGTCAGAAACGCTCTTGGTGTACCGCCGGTGCTCGGAGAGTTCCAGCAAGGCGATACCCGTAGCGGAGAAATCGAGGTCTTCTCGCCCGGTGAAGGCGATACCTCCACACGTATCTTCAGAGGCCTGCTCCTGCTTCGGCAACTCGGCCCCGAGAACGGCTGGTTCATTCTCGGTGCAGTCAATGACAACGCTTCGATCACTTCACCCGAGTCAAGGGCCGAAGTGCCTGCCGGCCCGCTTCTGATCGAAGGTGTAGGCCGCGGGTTTGAAGCGACCGTCATCGTGACTGCCTTCATCGCCGGTGACGCCGGCACCCAGCTTGACGAAGCAATCGCTCAAGGTGGCGCCTTCGAAACTCCAAAACCATTCGAGGTGACGCTCGACCTCTCCGCTGCTTCCCCCGGCGATGTTGTCACCCTGCTCGTGCGCGGCGGCACCGGTCTCGAGACCGACCCTGGCGAGTTCGGGGCCATCCCCGTGATCATCGCCGGCTAAAAACAAACCCCCACCAGACAAGCAGCTCTCGAAGTCTTTTCTCTCACTACAAAAGAAAAAAGACCAGTCTGTCAGGAACAAAACGCGCTTGTTGGCGGCTGCAAAATTGACGCCGGCGCAGCGGGTGATGCCTATACGGCAATCGCCGCGCAGCTCGACAGCATTATCGAAATCGAACGCACCGTTGTCAAGCAGCTTGCGAGCCGGCTCTACTGCACGTCACGCAAGAGCAACATGTCCCAAGAGAATGAGCGAACCCAAGGCGCCCAACTTGGGTTCGCTTGCAGATTTCTCCGGGGCGGAGCCGCTCCAGGGAGCCCCGCCCGGCTCTTCCCGACTCTTCCCGACTACTTACGAAGGGCCTGTACAGCATCTTCCACGCGGGTCCCGTAGTTCGGGTCGGAGCGGCGAAAGTGCTCGATCGAGCGTGCCACAATCCTGTCGCCAATTTCGCTCTGTTGCACTTGGGAGAGGGACCCGGCAATCGCCTCGATCAGACGGTCTTGTTCGTCTCCGGACATCAGACGGTAGAGGTCACCTGCTTGTTGGAAGTCATCAACTTCGCGGATTTCACGGCCATAGACACCGGATAGCCCGCCGGTCTCCATCCCTTTGTAGAGGGGCTGTTCGGTTTGCACCGGCCCACCGAAACTATTGGGTTCGTAGTTCACGAGAGAACCGCCGTTCGCATCGAAGCGCATGGCGCCGTCGCGACCATAGTTTTGACCGTGATCGAAGGGGCAACCCTGGGGGCTGTTCACGGGAAGGCGGGTGTGGTTGATGCCGAGCCGGTAACGGTGGGCGTCGCCATAAGCGAACAGGCGGCCCTGAAGCATCTTGTCAGGGCTGGGGCCAATGCCGGGCACCATATGAGCCGGGTCGAAACCGGCTTGTTCGACTTCGGCAAAATAGTTGACGGGTGTGCGGTCCAGTGTCATGCGTCCCAGCTCCACCAGGGGATAGTCGCTGTGGGGCCAGACTTTGGTGAGGTCAAAGGGATTGATGCGGTATATTGCGGCGTCCGCTTCCGGCATGATCTGCATTTTCAGCGTCCAAGATGGGAAGTCTCCCCGCTCAATTGCCTCGTACAAATCCTGCTGGTGGTGTTCAGGGTTCTCCCCCGCAACCTGTGCGGCCTCTGCGGCAGTGGAATACTCAATGCCCTGGTCGGTTTTAAAGTGAAATTTCACCCAGAAGCGGGCACCTTGGGCGTTGACCCATTGGAAGGTGTGGGAACCGTAGCCATTCATGTGCCGCAGGGTACGCGGGAGACCTCGGTCGCCGAATAGCCAGGTAAACTGGTGGGTTGTCTCTGGCGAGTGGGAGAAAAAGTCCCAGACATTGTCAGCTTCTTGCTGGTTTGTGTGCGGGTCGTACTTTTGCGAGTGGATGAAGTCGGGAAACTTGAGCGGGTCTCGAATGAAAAAGATCGGGGTGTTGTTGCCGGTCAGATCCCAGTTGCCATCCTCGGTGTAAAACTTGAGGGCGAAACCCCGCGGGTCACGCACCGCGTCGGGTGCTCCTTTTGAACCGGCTACGGTAGAAAACCGGGCAAACATTGCGGTTTCCTTGCCAACCTCGGAGAACATTTTCATTTTTGTCCACTGGGGCGCGTCGGGGTTCGTGACAACAAAGCTGCCGTAGGCGCCGGTGCCGACCGCGTGCACAACCCGTTCGGGGATGCGTTCACGGTTGAAGCGGGCCAGTTTCTCGATCAGATGCTGGTCTTGCAGGAGAATTGGCCCGTTTGCCCCAGCTGTCTGGCTGTTTTGGTTGTCTGGCACCGGAGCGCCGGACTCGGTGGTCAAAATTTCAGGATTGACTGTCTTGTCCATCTCACTCATCATGATCTCCTTCAGGGGCGTGAAATCTCTGTCAACACTTTCACCCTTGGTCGGCCCCTTTGCCGTTGTCCGTGCGGGGGATTGAGATCATCTTCGTGCATACGAAACAAAAAGTCCAACAAATCAAAAAGATCAATTTGATAAGTTATAGTTATGGTTATGGAACAGCCGACGCTCCGCCAGCTTGCGTACGCCGTCGCAGTAGCCGACCATCAACATTTTGGTCGCGCGGCGCACGCCTTGCACCTGAGCCAGCCAGGGCTGAGCAGCCAAATACAAGAACTCGAACGTCGTCTTGGCGTGCAACTCTTTGAACGCGCGCACCGCCAGTCCCACCTCACACCCGCCGGCGCAGAAATTGTGCAGCGCAGCCGCCAGATCCTCCGCCAAGTCGACGAACTCAGCATTACAGCCGCACTCCACCAGGACACCCTGCGCGGCCAGTTACGCGTTGCAGCCATACCAACAATGGCACCCTATCTGCTCCCCCCCCTCGCCCACACCCTGCGACACCAGTGGCCAGACGTCCATCTCGAGCTGCTCGAGCTCGAAACCAGCCCCATGGTCACTGCCATCGGACAGGGAAATGTCGACCTCGGCCTGCTTGCTGTGCCTTTTCACACTGGCACCCTGCACACCGAGCCAGTCGCCGATGAGCCCTTTCTCCTGGCACTTCCCACAGGTCACCCCCTCGCCGGCACAGCCCCTCTCCCGATCGATGTCCTCGCCGACCTCCCCGTTTTGCTGCTCGAAGAAGGCCATTGCCTACGCGATCATGTCTTGCACGTCTGTGAAATTGCCGGCAGTGTCAAGCACAGCGAAGTCCGCACCGCAAGCCTCGCAACCCTCACCCAAATGGTTGCAAGCGGCACCGGCGTCACCCTCCTGCCTGCGAGCGCAGTCCCCATCGAAACAAGACCCGGCAACAGCGTGACTGTCCGCCCATTCGCGCCGCCCGTTCCCGGTCGAACCATCGCCCTCGCCTGGCGCAGCACCGACCCGCGAAACGACCTCTACTCCACCCTCGTCACCGAGTTCGGCACCTCACTCGCCCTGTAACGCAACACCAAGTACGCATAAAAACGAAAAACCCCAGGGAAAGAAAAAGCGGCTGTCAAGTGGGTTGGGTCAGAAACCCATCAAGGCAATCTTCACGTCATACCTACTACTGATAAAAATTTCAGTATTTCCGGCATGACATCTTATTACGTCAATAATGGGAAGAGGAGTGCTATAGACAGTTTCTTGACCAATTAGGGTTTATGATAGGAATACAAGTATCCATGGTGCTGATCGATACAGAACAAGGCAATGCAGTTGGACCTTGATAATCTGTCACTTTTATTACAAAAAAGCGCAACAAAACCGCCAACTCACCAATATTCAAAGTATGAATGTTGAGAGCATAGTAGACTCGGGTAAATGGTAAATTTACGAGAAATAAATAAAGAAGACAAAGATCTTCTGATTCAATATCTAAACAATAAAAATACCATTCAGCATCTTTCATCCAAAATACCACATCCATACAAAACAGAAGATGCTGAATGGTGGATTAATATCGGAAGTAAGCAGGATAATATTGGTAGAGCTATTGAATATAGTGGTACATTCTGTGGCGTAATAAGTGCATCTGAAAAGAAATTTGAGTATTCACATTCTGCAGAAGTTGGGTACTGGATTGGACACGAGTATTGGGACAAGGGAATTGCAACAAGCGCTTTGTCTCAGTTCACTGCTTATGTTTTCAACCAGACGGAAATAATAAGATTATCCGCACGTGTTTTTTCAGAAAATAAGGCATCCATGAAAGTTCTTGAAAAAGCTGGATACTCTCTAGAAGGTATTTTTGAAAAAGCAATTTATAATAACGGCAACTATTTTAACGAACATCATTTTGCAAAACTACGGCCATAACAGGCGCATGTGGAAACAGACATTACCTGGCTTGGACGATTTTTTGCCATTCGTTCCTCACCACAAACCGACGAAAATCAGGCATGAACGAAAAAGAAGTTTGAACAGCAGAATTGTTCTCCATGGCTGCAGAACCTGCAAAACCCCAAGAGTTCCTTGGTCTTGTGGAGGAATCATCAACTGCCGTTCTCGGCTCTCCTCCACAACTGCTTTCAGAGCGTCAAGCTGCCCGCCGTCTGTGCACAGCCCTTGCCTCAAGGCCACAGGCAAACCTCGCGGGTAAAACATCCTGCAATATACAGCCTAATCCAGACTAACCAGGTCGCATCACCAGGACACACCCAAGTCACGATACATCCGAATCACGCCGCGCAAGAAAACGCTCCATTCCCGTGCACGCACGTGCCGGCACCACACTCCAGGCGTCCAAGGCCACCCCACCAGACTTGGTAAGCCGATAGGTCCGTTTGGTTCGACCAGGCAAAATCGTCACGCCATTCGCTCTCCACGAGCCCCTCTTCTTCCAGACTGCGCAATAACCGGCAGAGATTCCCCGAGCCGATCTTCTCTTCGGGTGCGATCTCAGCAATCTCTCGTACGAGATCGTAGCCACAAGTCGTACCTTCCGCGAGCAACTGCAGAATGAAGGGTTCGACGAACCGCTCCACGCGCGCCATGACCTCCCATCTTTGAACGGTGTCATCCCACCGGCGACAGCGCGTACGACTGTGCCGATGCCTGAAGTGTCCTCTGTGCACCATGTTTTGAAGGTTCACTGATTTTCCACAAAGAACGCGTTGCCTCACACTGTTACCTGCAGCTGCAGGTAACAGTGTGAGGCACACGACCAATGTTTCCACTCCCGGTTCACTTCCCGGTTCACAACAAACGAACGAAACGAAGGCCGCTCCTGCCCAACGCGTTGCAACCCTCTTCGCGCCCTACGACACCCTGCTACTCGATACCGCGGATCTCGCCCCAGGCCAAGCACGTGATCGACCTCGGCTTGCAACACCGGATCCACTGCAGAACCCGCCGCACGTCGCATCACCACCAACGGAACCGGGAGGAGCAGCGGGACCGTCCGCATACGATCCGCAGTCCTCCTCCTCACCGTGGAAGGCCACACCTCACCCGCAGCACAAAGACAACAAACCCGGCCTCTTCAACCCGCCGTTTCTCGACCAAACCCTCGCCCCAAATTCTCGATCAGCCATTTCGGACAGACCACAACCCAAGGTCACAAGCGAAAACGATTCCGGATCGCGACTGTACAGCACGCAGCACGCAGCACGCACAAGCTGAGTTCAGGAAAACGCCTCAGGATGCAGCCAGACAGCAATATCCTCAAGCCCATTCACAAGCGATTGCCCAACACCAAACGTGTCACGAGCCGGCAACACAAGAACACGACCTGCGGTAACAGCCCGCGTGGCTGCTACTTCAGGAATATCAAGCAAAGTTGCAAAGCCGGCGCGTCCACTACCGAGGCCATCAATGAGCAAAAGAAAGTCGGCATCGGCGGCAACAATTTGTCGGGGAAAAACAGGGGAAATCGTCTTCTCCATACCAAGCTGTTGCGCAGCGTTTACTCCACCCGCTTTTCTCACAAGATCGGTCGTGCTCGTTCCCGGTCCAATAAGAAAAGGCGGACCAGCCACATTCGTGAAAATCAGCACTTCAGGCCGATCCGAAACTCCGGCCAGACGATCAACCACCACCTGCAGACGACTCTCCATGTCATCCACAATCGCCGTAGCCTCTGCCTCGGCCCCAACCGCTTCGCCGATGAGTAAAATATTGGAACGGGCATCCTCTATCGTGTCCCAGCTGTTCGGCATAAGAAGCACCGGAATCTTGGAGTTTGCCAAACTCTGCGCCAGGGTCCTCTCTTCCGGATGATTCGGTGAGAGAATTACCAGGTCAACACCATATTTTTTCATCACTGAGGCATCGACTTTATCGCCAAGCCCAAACTGATGCGGCACCTTTGCGGCACGCTGAGCGTAATTACCAACAGCCGGATTCGTATTGAAAGCAGGCACTGCAACAATCCGGTCTGTCGCAACAAGAGCAAACACTACTTCGGCAACATCAGTGGACAAGGCCGCGATACGCACCGGCTTTGCCACAATGGTGACCATGCCACTGCCACCCTCGACGCTACGCGGATACCCCAAAGCCGACCCATCTGGCTTTGTCACTACATCAGGATTTTCAGCAGAGTCATCATCCGCCCCGCAAGCGGCAAAAAGCAACACCGCAGTCACAGCCACAACCAGCATCTTTCGCACGGACACCACTCCCTTTGATCTACCTCGCGATACCTCTAGTTTTGTGTCCGTTTTTGCGCCTATCTCAGGAATCGTCCAGGCAATCATCACGCTATCAGTACAAGCACATTAGAGCCAACCCGACCCGCGCTCATTTCCCATGTTCCCGTTCATACCCGAACTTTTTCGCGTGGAACCAGAACAAGACTGGCTCTCCTCCATGCCACGACAAGGACCAATTTCAGAGCAGCGATCGCCTGCCATCTTGTCGACCTGTTCTCACTCCCCGCACAGCTTGCCGGGTCTTCCCATCGCAGAATTAGCTCCCTCTTCGACTTCGACACACCCAAACGCAAGTTCGCGCACCGGCACCAATAAAAGACCAGGACCAAAACACGACATGGCTTGATCCGCTCGACCGAGCGCCAACACGCACCGGTTGCATTCGGGTAGCAATTCCCACGCCCCCACCAAACACGAGTACCTGTATTAACCAGCACAAAAACGCGCACCCAGCATCGCCAACCTTGCCTACCAAACCAGAACAAACCACCACACCCTCACCAGCACCCAGCACCCAGCACCCAGCACCCAAACAACAAAACCAGCGGAAAGATCCCCCAAAACAGGCCACACTCCCCAGACGATTCCCCGAAAACAACCCGTGCCTATACTCATCCTTACCGAAACCCTCCAAGCACGAAGCACCCACAATGACACGACTCCCCCCAGGATCGTTCCTCCGCAACAACCGCTACCGCATCGACGGATTCCTGGGGCAAGGTGGCTTCGGTATCACCTACCGAGCCCACGACACTGCCCTCGGCTACACGCGAGAAATCGGGAACGCCCTCACCATCATCCACAACACCGGGATCATCCACCGCGACATCTCCCCCGACAACATACTGATCACCCCCCACAACAAAATCGTCCTGATCGACTTCGGATCAGCCCACACCCACACAGAACACACCACCAAACTCACCTCAGTCCTCAAACCCTCCTACACACCCCCCGAACAAATAAGCCCGGACCCCTCCCAACACGGACCACCCACCGACATCTACGCCCTCGCCGCCACCCTCTACACCATGCTCACCGGCACACCCCCCACACCCAGCACCGAACGCACAACCGCAACAAGCATCGAAGAACCCGACCCCCTCATCCCCCCCACCCAACTAAAACCCGACATCCCCCCACAAACCGAAAACGCCATCCTCACCGCACTCCAACACAACCGCGGAGTAGCGAGCGCGGCCTTCAGTCCCGACGGCACCCACGCCATCACCACAAGCCTTGAAATCACCACGAGTGAAGATGACACCCCAAGTACAGATGGCACCGCAAAAATCTGGAAGATCAACTGACCCTCAACACCACCCCCGCCTCGCGAATCTTGTGTACATATTTGAAAGTTATCAACTTTGCCGATGAGGTTCTTGCGGCCTGACCTTTTCTCTCTCGTGGTAAAACAAGACAGAAAATCAGCGCACACACGCCACTCCGTCAAGACACGAGGCCACCAACATGCCACCAACCAACCTCACACCAACCCCACCACTCCCCACCCACAAACAGAAACTATCCCCTCCCCTCATATTCCTCTTCAGCATCCTCACCCTCTTCACCCTCATCGCATTCATCGCTTTTCTTCCGAACAACAACTCCGACAACACCCGCATCATCACCGCAAGCCTCGACAACACCGCAAAAATCTGGAACACCCAAACAGGACAACCACTCCACACACTCCAACACAACAACGGAGTAGTGAGCGCGGCTTTCAGTCCCGACGGCACCCACGCCATCACCGCAAGCCTCGACGACACCGCAAAAATCTGGAACACCCAAACAGGACAACCACTCCACACACTCCAACACAACAACGA
>Ga0209344_10005496_pt1 | contig 10919 bp, 12 predicted proteins | sample Cruoilmetagenom6_FD_187293 | JGI IMG/M metagenome (GOLD analysis project Ga0209344, IMG submission 187293) | Oil polluted marine microbial communities from Coal Oil Point, Santa Barbara, California, USA - Santa Barbara Oil Seep Sample 6 (SPAdes)... | ecosystem: Environmental > Aquatic > Marine...
GCTACATGTAAATCCATCTTGCCATTTTATTTTCGCTAAATAGGCTTTACAAGCATCATCATTTGGTAGTTCTTTTATAAAGTTTAATATATCTTGTCCTTCAAAATGTTCCATAGTTCATGTTTTTTAAGCAATAAGATACGGAAACTAAATGACTAACTTAATCAATTTTAATTCTTCTTCCGTAGCGATTTCTTGAATTTCGTTGAAAAGTACACGTTCTTCAAAACGTATATGCTGTTCGAGTTCTTCCTCGAATAAGCTCAGCGATTTTGAAAGTGTATTGGTATTTAAATCGATAAAGAGTCGATGTAATCTTTTATGTTGCGAAATTGCTTTTTTGATTATTACTTGGTCGCTGTTCAAAATCGGAAAAATATAGTTTTACTCAAGCTCAAAATGTGGAATCAAATGAGTAGAATAAAACAGTCCACATATCGTTTTATGAGTTCTTCAGCTATTCCTTTTGTGAATCCCATACATATTTTTCAACAAAGAGGTAAGCCCTGAACACCATCACGGCTTACCTCTTGTAAAGCCTTATTCTCTTTTATGGGCTTGGTTTTCAAAAACCGCTACACTATGAATTTTTGTTCTAAGACCTCGGCTTTGGGAAATAGGATATTGTTTTCCAAATGAATATGTTTGTGCAAATCTTCCTCGAATTCCTTCAATAGTGAAAATGCCACTCGGTAGGTACTACAGCCATCTGCTGGTGGATTGTAATCATCGCTGAGTTCAGCGATTAGCCTAAATCGTTCACCCTCGTTCTCATGTTCTTGCATCATCATAGCAATAGGGTTTTTGACGGTGCCAAAATGGGGTCTGTTTAGCGATTCGTTCTGATGCTCGGTCTTGACCATTTTACGCACCCAAGGAAAGAGCATCAACTCCTCTTTTTTCATGTGCATGGTCAATTCGCCCGCTGATGCGTTAAAATGTTGGTCAATTTCTAGCAGTTCTGGATGTATTTTCCCATGCACCTTACAGAGTTTGGCCAAGTATTGTTTAAGTATAGGTATTTTTTCCCCAACGTATCGGTGGTGCTTTTTTTCGATATAATCGGTGAGCAAATCCAAAGGCCAAGATTTAAAGTCGGCATTGTCATTGTTGATCTGCTGCTTTACTTCATCTATTTCGCCGAGCAGCACATCAACATCAAGGTCATACTTTTCAGATACTTCTTCTATATTTTGATTGCCCTTGCAGCAAAAATCGATTTTATGGTTTTTAAAGACCTGTGCTATACGGTAGTCTTCCGCCACCATTTGTCCAATTGTTTTTTCTAAGGTATTTTCCATGATAATATTTATATAAAGTTGATTTCTGAATCCACGGCCATTATAGCCACAGCTTTAAAGTCCTTTTTAATTTTTAAGGTATGTTCCTTTTCAGCGGGAATAATGAAAGAGCCCCCCTTGTCCAGCAAATATTCTGAATCGGGCATCGTTAACAATGCTAGACCTTCCTTTACCACTATAACGACTTCATTAGTACAATAATAATGTGGCATTCTCGTACCTGCCATGCCTTTAATTCCCACTACTTTTAGTTTATTGCCCATTTGTTGTTGGGCGAACTCGGGTTTAACTAGTACTTCCATATTCTTTTAATTATTTAATCGGATAAATTTATCCTATTTACATTCAATTTTTTTTAGCGCTTTAAATAGGTTAATCCTACTTCCAGACCAGCGGTCATTTCAAATAGACTGGTGCTTTCGAGCATTCGTTTTAGGTCATTCCGTATATTAACGAATTTATCATGCACAGGGCAAGGTTTTTTCGCGTTACATGCCTTTAAACCCAGCCCACAACCCGCATAGATCTTATCGCCATCGATAGCATCTACAATCTTGCTCAGTTTTAGGCTATCGATTTGGCTTTTATCAATTTCAAATCCGCCATAAGCACCTTGTACAGAATCGACGATATTGCTTTTGGACAAAAGCTGTAAAATCTTTGCGGTAAAGGCTACCGGGGAATCTATTTCCTCAGCTATCTCTTTTAAACTTACTCTCCTACCCTCCAACGATTGTAAAGCAATGTACGTCGAAGCCCTAATACCATATTCACATGCTTTTGAAAACATCTTGTTTTTTTCTAATTGTAATTCAAAGGTATTAATAATTTTAATTCGGATAAACTTATCCTATTTAAATTTTGTATTTTCTTAAATTTTCCTCTCACTAATGTAATACTTCTTTTTGTTTCCAAAAAAATTGATAGTCATAATTGTAATTAAACAATAAAAATATTTGGGAGATTGTGGTAAATTAGTGTATGCTAATAAATAAATCTCAGAGCATTTCGTACAAGATTAACATGAAACGATACTCATGCTAAAATCGAATTTCAATCCTATATTTGTATAGTAAATATACCTTTATGTTGAACCAAAAAAATCAAACTCAAATTGCTCTTGTCTATTTCATACTAGCTGCTGGTTTAGGAGTTTTATTACGCTCTTTTGCGTTATTTGAAATTCCCATCAACTATAGGTTCATAGTGCATACCCATTCGCATATAGTGCTACTAGGTTGGGTGTACGTGGCCTTGACGACGTTGATTTATAACATGATCCAATCTCCGAAAACGCATAGGAATTATCATTATATTTTTTGGTTTACGCAATTCACTTTGATAGGGATGCTATTGACATTTCCATTTCAGGGATATGCTTTGTTCTCTATCATTTTCTCTACCTTATTTTTATTCGCCTCCTACTCATTCTTTTGGTTTTTTAAGAAACATGCAAAAGAAGATTTCAAAAAAAGTAATTCATACCAATGTATCAATGCAGCCTTATGTTACATGGTAGTTTCGAGTTTAGGTCCTTGGTCACTTGGGATTATCATGAACACATTAGGAGCAGAATCAATTTGGTACCGGATATCCATATATTTCTATCTTCATTTTCAGTATAACGGTTGGATGATAATGGCTTTGTTTGGGTTGTTGTTCTATGTATTTGAACAATCGGAATTAAACATACCTGATAAATTTTTTAAGACATTCTTATGGAGTATTAACCTAAGTATAATATTTACATTTTTCCTGTCTACTTTATGGACTTGGTCAAATTCTATTTTTTATATTTTAGGTGGATTGGGGTCTGTTATTCAGGGAATCGCACTTGTTTATGCTATAAACATTTGTAAAAACCACTATCAAAAATTAAAGTCGCTACTATCTAAATTACAATACAATCTATTACTAATAGTATTTACCTTCTTGGTTGTTAAAATGCTACTACAATTGCTCACGGTATTTCCCTATTTTTCTAATCTGGCTTCTACCCAATTGGATTTTCCTATTGGTTATCTACATTGGACTTTCCTTGGTGTCGTTACCATGAGCATATTTTTATTTTTGGATTATTTTAAATTCATCAAATTGCGAAAAACTTCAATCATCCTGTATCTTATTGGTTTTATGGCAACGGAAGTGTTGATTTTCTATAAGGGAATTGCGGGTTGGTTAAGCTTTCCTATTTTTGGCGGTTATTCCATCCTACTATCCATTGTAAGTCTAATCATTGTTCTTGCCATCATCTACATTTTGTTCACAGGTTTTTCTGGAAAGTCTAAGTCAGTTATAAAGGCTTGATAGCCTATTCTACAAAAAACTAAGCGTACTGCTCTAAAATATTATTTCATTCATAAATTTCCTCATAAAAATAAAATATAAAAAGGTTTTTTTATTGTTATTATGAACTATTATATTTTATTATGCTGTAATTAGTTATAAGAAAAAAGTCAGTTCAAACCCGATAATGCTTCTTTAACAAAGCGAACTGAAGGAAAAACACGTACAGTATTAAACGTAAAATAGATAATATACTAAGGTAATATGCGGATAGTTTAACAAATTAACCCTTAAATATAGAAATATGAAAACTAAAAAAATGTTACTAGGAATTGCAATTATTGAGATTTTATACATTCCATGTAATGCCTAAATCGACCATTTTAATTATGAATTTCCTGAAGTCAAAAAAGAAGTAATGAAAACCTTTGGTGAGATGGCACAAAGTATCAAGGAGAGAGATATGGATACACTTATCTTTTTTCATGCTTACAGTCCAAAATTCTCGGAATTTAAAAATGGAAAACCACGTAATGGAAGCGATGCCAACGAAACTCACGAACGTAATACTTTTGGTTCTGACCGAAGTAGCAAAATTCGATACTAATGACTTTAAAATCGTTGTATATGGTGAGATAGTCAGATAACTTTATTATTTGATTAAACGAATGATGGCTGGAAGATGGTGCACGAACACAATTCTGCTTTAACGAATTTAGATAACAATTAAATGGTAAATGATTACAATCTCTGCGTCAGCTATAATTAAGAGTTTCAAAACTCATAATATAGACGCTGTTTTTGAGGTTTATAGTCCATAATATTGAAAATCAGTTACCTTGTACTAATCATTTCTTTTGTTCATAAGTTTCTTAATAAGTCAATTCTCATCAGTTTATTCTCGAAATAAAAAAATGTAATTTTATAAAATATAAAAAGGTCATTTAATATTTATATAATGTATTGTTCTGATTTTCATATAGTACTTCAAGAAGTGCCTGGAGAAATAAGTCTTTGTTTTACCATATCTGGATGTCCTCTTCGATGTGAGGGCTGCCACTCCCCTTTCTTGTGGAAAGAAGGTAGTGGGTCAAAGATTAGCCGAAAAGGCTATAAAGATATTTTGTATCGATACTCGGGCTTAGCCACTTGTGTCGTTTTCATGGGTGGAGAATGGCATCCGAAAGCATTAATATTGTGTTTGAAATATGCTATAGAACATGGTTATAAAACTTGCCTTTACACGGGTCTCGAGGAAGTGAACAAAAGTCTCCTTAATCATTTGACATATTTAAAAATTGGTCCTTGGATAAAAGAATTAGGTGGACTCGGAAGCAAAACGACTAATCAAAAATTCAAGGAAGTAAAAACAAACAAAACGCTTAATCATTTATTTATAACTGACTAAAAACATCTTATGATACGACTTACTGACGAGCAGATTACAAAAAAAATAAGCTTCATTGAACACTATCTCAATTCGGCAAATGCTGCGGATGGCTCCAAGTTAGATTCCAATGCCAATGTAACCTCAAAAAACATTGCAACCATGGAGGCCGAACTAAACAAAGACATTAATATCCAAGTAAACAGAGCATTAGTAAAACAAAAGATAGCCTCGCTTTTCGGGAAAGATTTGGCCAACGAATATATACGACAGATAGAATCACATGAAATTTATGTCCACGATGAAACCTCATTAAAACCCTATTGTGCCTCAATAAGTATGTATCCTTTTTTGTTGGACGGTCTGACTAAATTAGGTGGCGAAAGTCGAGCCCCTAAGCATTTAGAAAGTTTTTGCGGTGAGTTTGTGAACCTAGTTTTTGCTATAAGCTCTCAGTTCGCTGGTGCACTGGCCACAGTAGAATTCTTACTCTACTTCGATTATTTTGCTGTCAAGAACTATGGAGATAACTATCTTGTCAATCATGAAAAACTGATAGCCAACCATTTACAACATGTCGTATACGCCGTCAACCAGCCTGCCGCTGCTCGCGGCTATCAATCCGTTTTTTGGAATATCTCGCTCTATGATGATGCTTATTTTGAAAGCATGTTCGGAGATTTTGTCTTTCCCGATATGACTATCCCAAAATGGGAAAGCGTAAAGCGGTTGCAGGCCTTTTTCATGAAATGGTTTAACGAGGAACGAAAAAAAGCGGTACTGACCTTTCCTGTTGTTACCGCAGCGATGTTGGTAAAGGATGGCATTCCCGTTGATACGGGTTTTACCGAAATGTGCGCTCAAGAACTAAGTGAGGGCAATTCGTTTTTCATCTATCAATCCGAGAATGCTGATAGTCTTGCATCTTGTTGCCGTCTACGCAACGAAATAAGCAATAATACCTTTAGTTATTCTTTAGGTGCTGGTGGTGTAGCCACAGGTTCTATCAATGTTATTACACTCAATATGAACCGATTGGTACAACAAGATGCAGATATCGTCGAGGAAGTCAAAAAAGTTCATAAATATCAAGTTGCCTTTAGACAGATTATCGATGAATACCACAGCGCAGGAATGCTACCGGTTTATCAATCAGGCTTCATAGCGCTTGACAAACAGTTCTTGACCGTGGGAATCAACGGAATGGCGGAGGCTGCCGAAAGCCAAGGCATCAAGGTCGGTAATAACCAATCTTATAAAAATTTCGTAAACAAATATCTCAAAGCCATCTATGACGAAAACAGGAAGGCCAAAAAGCAATATGGTTATATGTTCAATACAGAATTTGTACCTGCAGAGAATCTTGGTATTAAAAATGCCAAATGGGACAGAGAGGATGGACTTTTCGTACCAAGGGATTGCTACAACTCCTATTTTTATGTGGTAGAGGATGAAAGCATCAATTCTTTAGACAAGATAATGCTTCACGGCAAAGAGATTATCCAATATCTAGATGGAGGTTCTGCCCTACACTTGAATCTTGAGGAAACCCCGAACAAGAACGGTTTTATAAAACTCATACATGCCACAGCCATGGCCGGATGCAACTACTTTTGTTTTAATATACGAATTACCATTTGCAACGAATGCTCACATATCGATAAACGTACATTGTTTGAATGCAGCAAATGCGAATCGCAAAATGTAGACCATGCCACTAGGGTTATTGGCTATCTCAAAAGGATATCTAATTTTAGTTCAGGCCGGCAAAATGAACATCGTTTAAGACATTATCATTTGCAAGAAAATGAACGTAAACTAGCAAATAAAAGGACGAAAAATGTATCTAAAAATCAAATCAATACATCGAACGAAAAGAAAAAGGTTCTTATAATATGATAAATATCATAATAAGATTTGGTGATATTCTATAATTTTGATTTATAATTAAAATAGCTAATGTAGAAGGCAACATATGACCCAACATCATCATTGTACAAAGACACCCTCCGTTAATTATCCACTATCCTAGAAATCACAATCCAAATAATTACAAAAATAATACCTTCTTATGACATTACATTCATTCCATATTCCTGTGATGGGTATCGGTTTTACGATAGACACCCCATTGAAAGTTGCTCATATGGGTATCGATTCTACCCTTTCTTTAGTAGACGATATCCTTATAGAAAAACTTAGAAAAATGTACTGTGAAAAGTTCAAAATACCATATTGTGAAATTACTGAAGACATACATGATTTTAGAGCCAAAAGGATAACTTCATATCTAAATCTTATACATAATTTAGCGCAAAAAAAAATTGATCAGCTCAAAGTAATCACTTCTGGTTTTAATAATGAATTAAAAAAATATTTTGAATTATTACCAGACACCTCGGTTGTAAAACACCAATTCAATGCTTTGATCTCCAATAACCACAAGCTTGACAGCATTAAAGAGTTTTTGGAAGCAAATCTTTCTATGGGATGTATAGATGTAAATATAATGACTAAAGTCGATAAGGAGAATTACCAGAAAGGAGAGCTTTTACCGACACAATATAATGATGCCCATGCGGCGCTTAGGGGGTTTGCTAATAGTAATCTGACCTCATCTGTCATCCTTTCCGCTGGAATGAATCCCAGATTATACAGTTATTTGGAAAAATTCGATGATTTCTATCCAGATGCTGACAATGTTCTTAAAAAGAAAATAGTCTTAAAGGTAAGCGACTACCGTTCGGCCGTGATTCAAGGAAAATTTCTTGCCAAAAAAGGCTTGTGGGTATCTGAATATCGCATAGAATCAGGTTTAAACTGTGGGGGTCATGCCTTTGCGACTGATGGCTACCTGATGGGACCTATTTTAGCTCAGTTCAGAGATTGCAAAGAGGTCATGGTTGAAGAGATTCATAACATTTTAATCGACGCACTTTCTTACAAAAAACGATATGTACCCTCATCCGCCTTACCTATTAAAATTAGTGCTCAAGGCGGAGTGGGCACCTCTGAAGAACATGAGTTTCTATTAGAGCACTACAAAGTAGATTCTGTCGGATGGGGAACGCCCTTTCTTTTGGTTCCTGAAGCCACAACTGTGGATAATAGCACCTTGGAAAAACTAGTTAACGCGACAGAGAATGATGTATACTTGAGTGACATCTCACCTTTAGGAATACCCTTTAACAGTTTGAAGGGAAACACTAAGGATGATGAAAAAATGGCGTATATACAGAAAAATAGACCCGGAAGTCCCTGTCCCAAAAAATATGTCGCTCTAAACAAGGAGTTTACGAAAGAGGGAATCTGTACAGCATCCCGACAATACCAACATCTTAAAATTCAAGAGCTAGTTAAGAAAGAACTCCCACCGAAAGAATATAAAAAGGCTTACAACAAAATTATAGACAAAACGTGTGCCTGTGTCGGTTTGGGTACTACTGCACTATTAAAATATGGCTTGGACACCAAAACGGAAGGAAATGGCGTATCTATTTGTCCAGGTCCTAATATAGCGTACTTTTCAAAGATTACAAGTTTAAAAGAAATGCTCAAACATATTTATGGGGAAACAAATGTAATTACCAGAAAAGATCGACCAAATATGCTCATAAAAGAACTTATTATTTACATCGATTTTCTAGGGAATAAAATAGAAGAGGCAAAAGACTACATTACGGACAAGCAACTGAAATACTTATCAACTTTCTCTAATAATCTAAGAGAAGGTATCTTGTACTATCAACAGCTATTTGATAGCTTAGAAATAACCTTTAAAGCTACCAAAGCCAAAATTTCACGTGATTTAGAAGGATGCGTATATGCCCTAAATCATTTAGACGCCGAAATTTATAATTTGAAAGCTGTGGCTAGGTAATCTTTCTTTTTTGACGACTATTCGGTTATAATTATTAATAATTTGCTACACCTCATTTAAATCTAACTCTTTCAAAGAAATCACCGTACCATTATTTTGTATTTCCACAACAAGTTGATCTATGGACTTATCCCTAAAATCAGCCAAAATCTTTTCTTTAAAAGAAGCCACAACCGCATGTGCCGGACAGGGATTTACTTCGTTACATTTTGCCAAACCCAAAAAACATTCGTCGAACTTTTGCTCCCCATCAATACTGATAATAACATCCCAAATAGATTTTTTCCTATTCTGCTTGTCTAAAAAGAAACCTCCTCCTGGTCCTTTCACCGAAGAAACTATTTTATGTGTAGAAAGGTTACGTAGCAATTGCGCCAAAAAAGCTTGTGGCGTTTCTAGTTCTTTTGATATTTTTTTTGCCCCTATTTTATTGGTTTCGTGACTATGAATGGCAAGATAGAAAATAGCCCTTATGGCATATTTGGAGGCGTTTGATAACATTGTTTTATTTTATTTGAGACTCTAAAGATAATAAAAAGATATTTTTATAATTAATCATGATTTATATGATGATTGATATCAAGCTAGCTAGCTAATTTCGCTCCGCGAAACGTGTGTTGCAGACAAATACAATACAAACTTTCATGATGGGTTAAACATGGTAAAAAGGCTACAATTTGGAAAGTTTACTACATACAGATTTTACTTCTCCGAAAATTAACCTTAGAAAAGAAATTTTAAGGCTTAAGAAGGAAAAAAATACCGTCATCCTGACACATTATTATCAAAACCCTAAAATACAAGAAATAGCGGATTATATAGGCGACAATCTTGGACTTTCACAAATGGCGGCAGAAACCAATGCTTGTATCATTGTGTTGGCAGGGCTACATTTCATGGCAGAGACAGCTAAGATCTTAAATATCGAGAAGAAAGTTCTCCTTCCTGATGTAGTCAAACTGTTCACTAGCGGACTTGGACTTGCGACAAAAAAGCGGACAATTAGATAAGCGTCATACGGCTATTTTTTGGTTAGATATTTTGTTTTCAAAATCTTCTATTGTTTTGTATCCTAAAGTGGAGTGTATCCTTCTTCTATTATACCAGGTTTCGATACATTGGAAGACCGACAACTCCGCTTCGGTCCCTAGTCCATCATAATTTTTCAAAATATTCGTAAAGCTGTAACTAGCATATTGCGGGCCCCTATCGGAATGGAACATGAGTTTTTTAGTAACGGCGTTCGATATGTCCGCCATCTTCCAAGCTGGGGTCGTAGTATCATTAGTACTTAAAATTCGGCCCATTGCCCATCCTACAACTTTTCGATGGAACAGATCTATAATGACCGTTAAATACATCCCGGCCTTGTTTGGTTTGGATGTAGGTGGTATCAGAGACCCGTACTTGATTTTCTCTATCGACTGTAAAGTCCCGATTCAATATATTGGGAGCTATTGGATAATTATGATCGGGATCTGTCGTAAACCTGAATCTACGTTTTTTTCCGGCAAATAGATTATCGGCCCTCGTTATCCTGGCTATCCTGGACCTTGAGGCACGATATCCCTTTTTTGAGAGTCCCGCTCCGATCCTTGGTGCCCCATAGCTCCCGAAATTATCTTTGAGAACATCATCGATGAGTGATGTTATGGCCTGGTTTTCGGACCGACCAATTATAATACCCACTTTTACTTACCTTCAACATCTTGCACATCCTCCCGACCGGAAATTTAAACTTATGGTGTTTTATGAACCTATATTTTTCCTGTCGCCCTAGGGGAAGATGGCTATCGCCTTTTTTAGGATATCACGTTCCAGTTCGGCATCCCTTGATCTTTTCTTCAACGCCACGATTACAAGTTGCACGTCCGTCAGTTCCGGGTTTCCCTTTCCGGGAAAACTGTTCCTGCCATAAGTATCCGATTCCCGTCGCCAGCGGCTAGATACGGATGTAGGTATATCCAGTTCCCTGCATATTTCCACAACGCTCCCACGTGCATAGCTAAGTTCCACGGCATTTTCTTTAAACTCTACGGTGTAATTTCTTTTTTCTCTTGACATG
>Ga0209344_10005497_pt1 | contig 10917 bp, 10 predicted proteins | sample Cruoilmetagenom6_FD_187293 | JGI IMG/M metagenome (GOLD analysis project Ga0209344, IMG submission 187293) | Oil polluted marine microbial communities from Coal Oil Point, Santa Barbara, California, USA - Santa Barbara Oil Seep Sample 6 (SPAdes)... | ecosystem: Environmental > Aquatic > Marine...
AAATATCTAAAAAGGCACATTCTAAAATCCTGATAACAAGGAAATTCGCTAAAAGTAAAATAAAATTATAACCAATGAAGCAAAGTATAAAAGATTTCATTTCTGAAGTTGAAAAACTCAATCCCAATGAACCTGAATTTCTTCAGGCGGTAACCGAGGTTGCCGAAACAGTAATCCCTTTTATTGAAAAAAACGAAAAATATGCCAACAAAAAATTGTTGGAGCGTATGGTAGAGCCTGAGCGCACCATACTTTTTCGAGTTCCTTGGACGGATGACAAAGGTGAAGTTCACGTAAATAAAGGTTACAGAATTCAATTTAATTCAGCCATTGGGCCTTACAAAGGAGGCCTGCGTTTTCACCCTTCTGTAAACCTTAGTATTTTAAAGTTTTTAGGGTTTGAGCAAACTTTTAAAAACAGTTTGACTACACTTCCAATGGGAGGTGGTAAAGGTGGTTCCAACTTTGACCCAAAAGGAAAGAGTGACAACGAAGTGATGCGTTTCTGCCAAAGTTTTATGACAGAACTTTCAAGACATATTGGCGCAGATACAGACGTTCCTGCTGGAGATATTGGCGTTGGCGGTCGTGAAGTTGGTTATATGTTTGGGCAGTACAAACGAATTCGCAACGAATTTACAGGAGTACTAACAGGTAAAGGCCGTTCCTTTGGAGGATCGCTTATACGTCCTGAAGCTACAGGTTATGGAAATGTTTACTTCGCGAAAAACATGCTTGCTACCAAAGGCGAAAGCTTCAAAGGAAAGACAGTAGTTATTTCCGGTTCAGGAAACGTTGCACAATATGCTGCTGAAAAAGCAATGGAGTTTGGTGGAAAAGTGGTTACATTCTCAGATTCTGCAGGATATATTTATGATTCTGAAGGTATCGATGCTGAGAAACTTGCTTTCGTAATGGATTTGAAAAACGAAAGACGCGGCCGAATTTCAGAATACACTAAAAAATATACTGGTGCAAAATATGTTGAAGGAAAACGCCCATGGGAAGTGAAATGTGATATTGCTCTTCCTTGTGCAACCCAAAACGAATTGGATGGTGATGAAGCTAAAATGTTATTGAAAAATGGCTGTACGTGTGTGGGCGAAGGCGCAAACATGCCTTGTACGCCAGAAGCAATTACAGAATTCCAAAAAGCAAAGATTTTATTCTCGCCCGGGAAAGCTTCAAATGCAGGTGGGGTTGCAACCTCTGGTCTTGAAATGTCTCAAAACTCTTTGCGTTTAAGCTGGACTGCCGCTGAGGTTGACGAAAAACTTCACGGTATTATGAATGACATTCACGCAGCTTGCGTACAATACGGCAAAGACGGTGACGGTTATGTGGACTACGTAAAAGGAGCAAATATTGCAGGCTTTGTAAAAGTGGCTGATGCAATGCTTGCCCAAGGAGTAGTATAATTAGTTCAAAATTCAAAATAAGGCAAAAGCCTTTCCGAGTATCTTTTTTTATTGTGAAAGATATGGAAAGGCTTTTTCATTCATATACCGCAATAAATAGTATTTTAGCGTGTTAATAAACAAAACCAGTTTGATATGAAGCGGTGGATCATTGCTTTTCTTCTATTTATTCCGTTTCTGGCAAGCGCCCAGAATTTCGAGGACCGTTGGACGGGCTATTTCTCCTACGTTTCTGTGAAGGACATTTCGCAAGGCGACAATAAAATATTTGTAGGTGCCGAAAATGCGGTGTTTACTTATGATCTTTCCACGCAACAGATTGAAACATTATCAACCGTTAATGGACTTTCTGGGGAATTCATTACTACAGTTCATTACAGTGAAGCTTTTAAACTTTTGATTATAGGCTATGAAAATGGGCTGATAGAAATTGTAAAGGATGGCGAAGAAAACATCTTAAAAGTGGTAGATATTTTGGAAAAACAAACTATTCCGCCAGACAGAAAACGCATTAACAATTTCAACGAATACAATGGTAAGATTTATATTGCCACTGAATACGGTATTTCAGTTTATGATCTGGAGAGGTTGGAGTTTGGCGATACCTATTTCATAGGTGATGGCGGAAGCCAGATAAACATTGTACAGACCACTGTACAGGAACCCTATATTTTTGCAGCCAGTGTTAGTAATGGTATGCGAAGAGCAATCGTAGCAGATGATAATCTAATTGATTACCAAAACTGGACAACCATAATGGGCGGAGGTTTCAGGGCTATGGAAAAATTGGGTAATGAACTTTATGCATCCAATAGATCCAATGCTATTTTGCGGTTTACGCCGCAAGGAAATACAACTGTAGTGCAGACATTTAATTCTGAAGTGCAAAAATTCAGGCTCGCAGATGATCTATTGACCATAACCACAAAAAATTCAATTCACGCTTATTCTGAAGGATTTGTAGAGCAATCCTCAGTGACAAATGTTCAAGGTTTTCAGCTCGATCTTCTCTCAGGCTATGGCTTCGGAAATAATTTCTATCTGGGAACTGCAGAAGATGGCTTGTTGATTGTTCCCTTTGGAAGTTCTCAACCCACACAAATTCTTCCAAATGGACCGATAAGAAATAGACCTTTTGCGTTGGATGCATCGCCCGGTCAACTCTGGGTTAGTTTTGGGGAAGTAGATAGCGATTTCAACCCTTATCCACTTTCTCGTTATGGAGTTAGTCATCTAAAAGATACACTCTGGAACAACATTCACTATGAAGATTTAAGTGCTGCTGTAGGTGGCGAACCAACAGATTTAGTAAAAGTTACAATTAATCCCGAAAATCAAGAGGAGGTTTTTATGAGCTCTTTTGAAAAAGGACTTCTAAAAATTGTAGATGACACGCCAACAATTCTTTATAATGAAACCAATAGCGCGCTGGACAAAGCCATAATAGGAAGTATTGATGCCGGGATAAGAATCTATGGGTCTCAATTTGATGGTCAGGGCAATCTGTGGTTTGTGCAGAGCAAACTGGACGAAGGCCTTATAAAATTAACACCAGGCGGACAGTTTCAAAAGATTGATATTTCAAATATTATTAATCCTGTAAGTGAGTTGGCATTGAATAAATTAGCCATTAGTCGTGAAGGCAGTATCTTTTTCGGAACATATAGCAACGGTCTAATTGGGTATAATCCTAGAACAGATTCTTTCAATAGAATAGATAAAGGAGCTGGAGCTGGAAATTTACCTTCCACTGTCGTTAGGGCACTGGCTTTTGATGCCCAAAACAGACTTTGGATCGGAACCCTCCGTGGGCTTCGCGTACTTTACAGCCCAGGCAGTTTTTTTGACCAAGGTGTAACTCCAGAATCGCAAGCGATTATTATTCTTGAAAATGGTGTGGCGCAAGAACTTTTGTTTGAACAATCCATCACAGATATTGAAGTGGATGGCTCTAACAATAAATGGATTGCCACGGCTACTGCTGGAGTGTTCTATTTATCCCCAAATGGTCAGGAAACCTTGCTTCGCTTTACAAAGGACAATTCGCCATTACCCACAAACAACGTGCAGGATATAGCGATAGACCCTTTTACAGGTGTTGTTTATTTTGCAACCACACAAGGTCTTGTGGCTTACAGAGGAACCGCCACTGCGCCCAGTGATAATTTAGAAAATGTGCACGCATTCCCCAATCCTGTTCGGCCTGGTTTTCACGGAAACGTAACCATAGATGGGCTTACAGCTAGGGCAAATGTAAAGATAACCGACATTAACGGAAGCCTTGTTTTTGAAGAAACTTCAGAAGGAGGAAGCGTTTTGTGGGATACCTCGGCTTTTGGAAAATATAAGGTTAGGTCTGGAGTGTATTTGGTTTTAGTTACAACAGATGATAGTGTGGAAACCAAAGTCTCAAAAATAATGATTATCCGCTGATGGTTGTCGCTACCAAAGCCATTGTATTTTCAGCCATAAAATATTCCGAAGCAGATCTTATTGTAAGTTGCTACACCGAAGTTGCAGGAATAAAAAGCTATTTGTTGCGCAATATCCTAAAATCTAAAAGAGGCAAGTTGAAAGCATCCTACTTTCAACCGTTAACCCAATTAGAACTTATTGCAGAGCACAAAAACAAGGGCAAACTGGAATATATTAAGGAAGCAAAAGTTTTTTATCCCTATCAAACACTGCATACAGATATCGTAAAATCTGGTTTGGTAATGTTTCTTTCTGAAATGCTAAAAAACTGCATCCGTGAAGAAGAAACCAATGACGAACTGTATAGTTTTTTGGAGTATTCCTTCCAGTGGCTTGACCAAAGTGATGAGGTTGCCAATTTTCACATTTACTTTTTGTTGCAATTAAGTATGCATTTGGGGTTTTATCCAGATGCTTCAAATGTTGATGAAGCATATTTCAACATCATGGAAGGCAATTTTCAAGCTGTAAACACAAGTAATTATTGTCTGGAAGGCCCGCAGATAGAAAACTTCAAAAAATTTTTCGGAATAAATATGGAAACCTTAAGTACTGTAAAACTTTCCAAAACAGCGCGTCATAATCTGCTGGAACTTGTTCTGGCGTATTACAGTTTTCACGTGCAAGGTTATCAAAAACCGAAATCATTCGCGGTACTCAACCAACTGTTTTCCTAAAACGAAGGAATTAAGGCTAAATGCTAAGCTGCAAATGCTCATAAACACAGTTGCCAAGCTGTTTTTTGCCCACACTTTCAAAACCCAAAGACAAATATAGTTTTTTAGCATTGGGGTTATTTAAATCTACCAAAAGCCCAATCTTTTTTTGATCGCTATTTTTTGCTTGGCTTATTGCCGCAGCCAATAATTGTTTGCCAATTCCTTTTCCTTGATGTTTGGGCGAAACACTTAGCGTGTCTATATATACTTCATTCGGTGTAGTTTCATCTTCAATTACTAATCCAGTAACCTTATACTTTTCGGATATATATTCCAAAAATGGTTTACGGTATTGTGCTAACAATTCACCATCATAAAAGGTAATGGATCCCATAGCCACAGCTGTTTCTTCATAAACCAAAGTATGCTCAAAGCTGTATTGATTTGCTTTTTGCTGAAAAAAATGTTCAAAAAGCGGAATGGCTTTTTGTGGATCTTTCGCATTGGCAAAGGTGCAAGCCAAGTCTTCCATCGCTTGAATTATTAATGGAGCAACCTGTTTATAATCTTCAGGACGAGCTGGGCGGATGTTTTTTGGGATATCAGATTTCATAGTTACAAATTTATAAAACCGAAAGAGTTCTGTAAGCGATTATTTCTTCAGAAAAGTTACTATGATTTTTTGTTGAATCATTATGAGGAATAGTTAAACTTTATGATTTCCTTAAAAGACCCCAATGCGAAACTTTAGTATCTTGAAAATAAAAACTATGAGCACAAAAAATCTTAACAACACAGAAGCAAGAAAGAAAATTAAGGAACTCGCAGAGTCCATTGATTTTGCAATGATGGCCACAAACCTAAAAAGTGAACCCTTCCACGTAATACCAATGAGCACGAAGGAAGTGGATGAGGCTGGCAACATTTGGTTCCTAAGCAACAAGAATAGCGAGCATAACAAAAACATTGAAAGCGAAAACAAGACCCAATTGATTTATGCCGACAAAGGCAACTTTGAATTTTTGAGCGTGTATGGACGCGCAACGATTAGCACAGACCGTAATCGCATTAAAGAACTTTACGGGAGTGGTGACGATGCATGGTTTGATGGAGTAGACGACCCCAATATTACCGCACTAAAAATTCAGCCAGACGATGCCCATTATTGGGATACTAAAAACGGTAAAGTAATTTCGCTTTTAAAAATGGTTGGTGGCGCTATAACTGGTAACGAACCAGATTTAGGCGAACACGGAGATTTAAAAATTTAATTGAAAAAGAAAAATTGTAATTAAGTCTCTTCTATTGGCAAAGCTGATAGAGGAGGTTTTTTATTGGATTATTTCCAAAACAGGAGTTTCCACTTCTTTTTGAAATAGCGGATAATAATCCATTACATTTTTTACACCATCCAGGGAACATAAAAATTCAACGGTAGCACACAATCCATTGAACAAGGTTTCTTTGGAAGTTGGATTTTTTGGATTCGCATTTCTGTAATTTAAGGGAAGCTTATAGCCACAGCCTTTTAAAAATTCAGCTTCTATTTTTAGGAGTTCTGAAGGTGAATACCCGTGAAATTTACGCCCTAAATTTTCGTTAACCAACCCCACGCAATTTAATTGAAGCGAACCATGGTCATCGCTGAGGTGTTTCCAGCTATCGGTATTATTGCAAATGTTACCTACGGCGCAATGGTTGCAGCATTCAGGGTTTAAGGTATTGTTGTGAAAAGCTGTGTACAATTTTTCCAATGCGGCATCCAGTCTTTTTGTAGTTTTCATGGGGAGCTGCTTTTGCTCCTATGAAATTACATAAATAATGAAAAAATGCAAAGTATTTATGAATTTTTTAGAATACTCTTAAACGCTCATTTAATTTAGGAGCTTAAACTCCAAGTCCTGAAAATCATAACTAAAATCAGTTAATGGCGAGATGGGGCTCATTGTAAAACCGTTCGCTTTACCTTCCGTATCCAAACTAAAAGTAACAAAAGCATCAGCTTTTAAAGAAGTGTCATTCCAGCGCACCACGTAAGTTGTTCCTTTGTAAAAAGTCATTGTTCCGGTTAAATCTTTAGATTTTTCAGCTTTAAAATAAAGGTTTCCGTTTTGGTTGCTAATGGCAACATTACCAAACCAAACGTCTTTATATGTTCCCACATAATATTCTGGATTTGGTTTTGGAGCTTTGCTCTTTAGTTGTGCCGCAATATTTTTTTCCACTTCTGAAACAATGCGTTCTTCCTCTTTTTCTCCTGCCAAACGACGGTCGTTGTATTGTTTAATTCTGTCTTCTCCTTTTATGCCAAAATAACCGTCTTTAATGGAATTGGTAATTGCATTGAACGCCGAACCGCTTTGCTGATTTGTAAGCACTATAATGCCCAAATCCATTTCTGGAATAAGGGTTACTTGGCTCACAATTCCGTTCAATCCGCCTGTATGTGTAACTTGAAAATAACCATTTACATCACTTAAAAACCAACCGAGACCATAAGCCGAAAAGTGTGTATTATACGGGCCCTTTCCGCTTCTTAAAATGGTTTGCGGCGTCCACATTTCGTTATGTATTTTACTGCTAAAAAGGCTGTCCTGTAATTTTTCGCCGTATTTTCCATCGTTTAATTGCGCCTGTACCCAAGTGCTCATATCGTTTATGGAAGCGAAAATTCCACCTGCAGGCGTAGCAATTTGAGTGAAAGTATCACCAGTTAATTCCAGCTTGCCGTTTACTGGGGCGTGACCGTCAATTCTGTTATTGTCTGCTTTAATTTTTGGAATGGAAAGAAACGAACGCTCCATTTTCAAAGGTTTAAAGAAGTTTTCTTCAATATAATTGTCAAAGGTTTTTCCTGATATTCTAGAAATTACTTCCCCAGCAACAATGTATAGCAAGTTGTCATAATCAAACTTGCTTCGGAAGGAAGAAACGGGTTTTAAATACCGAAGGTTGTGAATCATTTCGGCTTTGGTGGTTGTATTGTTTGCCGGAAAAATCATCAAATCGCCAGCACCAAGGCCCAAACCGCTGCGGTGGGTTACCAAATCGCGGACTGTGAATTCGCGGGTTACATATGAATCGGAAAGTTGAAATTCGGGAATAACGTCCGTTACTTTCGTGTCCCAAGTCAATTTTCCTTGATCTATTAATTGCCCCAAAGCAGCCGTGGTGAAAGCTTTGGTGTTTGAAGCTACACCAAAAAGTGTGTTCTCGTTCACTTCGGCATTTGTTTTTATGGAACGCACACCGTAGGTGTTTTTATGATAAATTTTGCCATCCTTCAACACCGCTACCGCCATTCCGGGAACATCAAAGGTTTTCATGGTTTTCTGAACCAAACTGTCAATCTGCGAACCGCTCAAAGCTTGGGCTTTTACAGTAAAATTGAAAGATAGAAGTAGAATGGAAAGGAGTAGTGTTTTGGCGAAAAAATTGCTCATAAATAGAATTTATATTAGAAGTTTAAAGGTATTAAATCTTTTTCTTAAATTTAGGATAGCTAATCATTCGCAACGAATGCGACCCTAAAAATGTTTGTTATGACAGCAAAGGAATTTTGGGATGACTTCAAGGATTTTGAGGAAAGCCTGCGCCTCGATATGGATTTTATGGGGGAAGAGAAACCCCCCAGGACCTTTTCATACCTATGTGCACAGCTGGATGATTATTGTCTTGGTCTTAGCCCAATAGCTTCAATTATAGGAAAGAACACGAACAAAAAATATGTTTTAACCATATCGTGTTCTGGCAAAATGGATTTGCTGTTATATGTGAATCGTTTGGTAGACATGGCGCCCGAAATTGAACATTGGGAGATCAAAGCTTTGGTAGCGGGCCAAATTGAAACAGACCCAAATATAATGTCTGAACCATTTAAATGTGAAGACTTTAGCATAACGCCAAAAGATATTCGTTTTACGGTTTATTCATGGGATCCTGAAAAGGGTATTTTCGATCTTTTAATATTACTTCCTTTGAATCTTGCGGAAGTGGATGATGACAAATTGGATAATGCCTTTAGAGCTATTTTTGAAGAGTTATGGGGCGAGCGTTTTGTAGGTGAAAAAATTAACTGCCTCTTGTTTACCAATAACGCCATTTTTGAGTATGACTTCCTAGATTTGGAAATGCTTGAAGTTTGTCTTAATAATTTTGAGTAGATTTTAAAACCATCTGATCAGATCAACTTCAATTGATTAACAATTTCCTGCAAAGAAGCTTTCGCATCTCCAAAAAGAATACTACAATTGTTTAAGCCAAAAAGGTCGTTCTGCACGCCAGCATAGCCTTTGTTCATACTTCGTTTAATAACGATTACTTGCTTGCTTTCATAAACACGAATAATCGGCATTCCGTAAACAGGGCTGTCTGGATTGTTTTCTGCCGCGGGATTAACTACGTCATTGGCTCCAAGCACCAAAACAGTATCGTACTGCTCCATGTTTTCATTGCCCTCGTCCATTTCCTTTAGATGGGAATATTCCACATTGGCTTCGGCAAGCAGCACGTTCATATGTCCGGGCATTCTACCTGCAACTGGATGAATTATGTAATCTACTTCAACCTTGCGCTTTTCCAATAATTGCTGTAGTTGGCCGCAAACGTGCTGCGCCTGTGCCACGGCAAGGCCGTAACCAGGAACAATAGCTACTTTTTGTGCATAAGAAAGTGATAAAGCAGTTTCTGAAATGCTAATTTCCTTTATATCCTGTTCTTCTTCAACAATACCATTTTTGCTCTTTTTGAAAGTTCCGGCAAGTACTTTCATCAAGGAGCGGTTCATCGCTTTACACATTAAAAGTGTAAGCAGAATACCTGCTGCTCCAACAAAAATACCACCCGCAATCATAGCCTTGTTTCCGTAAACAAAGCCTGCGAAAGCTGTTGCAATACCTGTAATACTATTTAAAAGTGAAATTACAACTGGCATATCTGCACCTCCAATAGGCAGCACGAAAAGCACACCATAAACCATTGCTATAGGTGCCAAAATATACATAAAAGCGGTGAAGCCAATTGGAATGATTCCGAGAAAATAAAACGCAGGTAATAATACCATCAATCCTAAAAGTATCCTTGCCGAAAAGATGACAGTTTTGCTACGTCTGTCTTTCACTTTTCCGGCAAGTTTTCGCTCTGCAATTATACTTCCCGTTAAGGCAATTGCACCAGTAACCAGACCTGCAATGAGAAGAATTTGATTGCCCAAAATTGTGGTGGCTAGATCCATTTGATTGGCTTCCATCAATCCCAAAAGCATAGCGCAACCACCACCTGTAGCGTTGAACAACGAGACCAATTGAGGCATCCCCGTCATTTCTACCTTGCTTGAAAGTCTTTTGCCTATTAATGTTCCTACTGCAATCGCTAAAAGCATAATTATTAAATTGGTATATGGAACGGTGGCCGTTACAGCGGCTACAAAAGTAAGTACCACGGCAAGGACCATTCCCATAGCAGCTATTAGGTTTCCCGTTTTTGCGTTTTTTGGAGAACTCATAAATTTCAATCCTCCCAAAAAGGAAAGGGTGGCAATTAAATAACCTACTTCGATGATTGCGTACATGGTTTTTTTATTCTGAAATTGTGTTTTTATTAGAAATAGAATGACTTAAAAAAAAGGACTAAAACATAAGGAAATATTTCTATTTGAGGAGCCTTATGCTTTGCGTCTTTTAGTATTGAGTATATAGAATAAGTAGTGGAATTATTTTTTTGGACTGAACATTTTCAGCATCCGCCCCGTAACGAAAAATCCTCCTGAAATGTTAAGGGTGCCGAGAAAAACTGCGATTCCCCCCAAAGTGAGGTTGAGGTAATCATCCGCCGGCACCCGAAGCATTACAATGATTGCTCCTATCAAAATGACACCACTAATAGCATTAGCACCACTCATAAGCGGGGTGTGCAAAATTGCGGGAACATTTGCGATTACTTCTATGCCGATAAAGACACAGAAAATAACAAAATAAATTTCTTGGATGTGTTGATTTATGAAGTCCATATTTTAAGCTGGTTGTAATTGTTTGGTGAAATGTGGGTGCGTCCATTCGCCTTCGTTCATTATCTGACTGGCGGTTAGCAATACGTCATTGGTTTGGTTTTCTGCTTTCTGCATATATTTCAAAAACGAGAAATAATTATTTGAAAGTAATTTTGAAGCTGTAACAGGTATTTCAGCGGAAAGGTTTGAGTTCCCTAAAATAGTAACTCCATTGTGAATTACAATTTCTTTGTTTTTTGAAAGTTCGCAATTACCGCCTTGTTCGGCTGCGAGATCAATAATGACACTTCCGGTCTGCATCGCTTCCACAGAGCGTGTTTCAATAAGAATCGGTGCTTTTCTTCCAGGAATATTTGCG
>Ga0209344_10005500_pt1 | contig 10916 bp, 10 predicted proteins | sample Cruoilmetagenom6_FD_187293 | JGI IMG/M metagenome (GOLD analysis project Ga0209344, IMG submission 187293) | Oil polluted marine microbial communities from Coal Oil Point, Santa Barbara, California, USA - Santa Barbara Oil Seep Sample 6 (SPAdes)... | ecosystem: Environmental > Aquatic > Marine...
AACAAGCTTATAGCCAATAAAATAGGGGTTAGTTTGGGGTTTGAGCTTTAAAATAATTTCTTTTTATGAGCTTTGATGTCCAAAAAATACGAAACGACTTCCCCATCCTTTCCCGAAAGGTAAACGGCTACCCGTTGGTGTATTTGGACAATGCGGCCACTTCGCAAAAACCGCAGCAGGTAATTGATTGCATTGTTGATTATTACAGTAATTACAACGCAAACATACACCGCGGCGTACACACACTTTCGCAAGAAGCAACAGACGCTTACGAAGCTGCTCGTAAAAAAATCCAAAAACATTTTAAGGCGAAGGAAGCTTTTGAAATCATTTTCACCGCAGGTACTACTCACGGAATAAATCTTGTTGCAAATGGTTTTTCGGGAATTCTAAAAAAAGATGATGAAATAATCGTTTCGGCAATGGAACACCACAGCAACATTGTGCCGTGGCAAATGCTTTGCGAAAAAACGGGCGCCATTTTGAAAGTGATCCCGATGAACGAAGAAGGCGTTTTGATTTTTTCGAAATACGAAAAATTGCTTTCGGAAAAAACGAAACTTGTTTTTGTAAACCATATTTCAAACGCATTGGGAACAATAAACCCAATCGAAAAAATTATTAAAAAAGCACACGAAGTTGGAGCGGCCGTACTTATTGACGGGGCACAATCCTGTTCGCATATAAAACCCGATCTTCAAAAACTGGATGTGGATTTCTACGTAACCTCAGCCCATAAAATGTGCGGTCCCACGGGTGTAGGTATTCTTTATATGAAAGAGGAATGGGGCAACAAACTCCCACCCTACCAAGGCGGCGGCGAGATGATTGCCGAAGTTACTTTTGAAAAAACCACTTATGCCGCGCTTCCTCATAAATTTGAAGCCGGAACGCCCAATATTTGTGGTGGAATTGCCTTTGGAGCGGCGATAGATTATTTAAATTCCATCGGTTTTGAAGCGATTGAAAAGCACGAACACGAACTTTTAAAATACGCCACAGAAAAGCTTTTGGAAATTGAAGGTTTAAAAATTTACGGCACTGGGCCTGATAAAACTTCAGTGGTTTCTTTCAATATTGAAGGCATTCATCCGTATGATATTGGAACGATTGTGGACAAATTAGGAATTGCCGTGCGGACTGGTCACCACTGCGCCCAACCTATTATGGATTTTTATAAAATCCCCGGGACGGTGCGGGCTTCCTTTGCATTTTATAACACTTTGGAAGAAGTGGATGCATTGGTAAATGCCGTAAAAAAAGCTAAAATGATGTTAAGTTGACCAAGAGCTATAATGGAAAACTTGAACTTTGATTTTCAAACTTTTAAAGAAAACAACTATGAAAACACTTGCCACATTATCACTATTAATATTTGCAGTAATATTTACAGGTTGCGATGAAACCAAAAAAGTAATTGATGTAGCCGGAAGCGTTCAATTAACAGGTAGTTATACCGTTTCAGCATTAAACGGTAAAAAATTAGTAGATACAACCAATCCAACCTTTACAATTTCTGCCATAGATAACTCTTTCCGCGGAACTACTGGTTGTAATTCAGTGTTTGGAAACTATACAATTGATCTTTACACTATCAATTTTGGCCAACTTGCCGTAAGTGAAAAGATGTGTATGGACAAAAATATTATGAAAACCGAACGTGATTTTCTGGATGCACTTAACAATACTGGATCATATGCCTTAGATAATGGCATTCTAACTTTATATTCCAAAACAGACCGAAGCGTTTTGCTAAATGCAAAAAAAGATACAAATAATTAAAAAACAAGCATGACCATTGAAGCAATACAGGAAGAATTGATTGACGAGTTTTCAATGTTTGAAGACTGGATGCAGCGCTATGAATATATGATAGAGCTTGGCAAATCACTTCCTTTGATTGAAGAAAAATTAAAAACAGACGATAAGTTGATAAAAGGCTGCCAAAGTAAAGTATGGCTAAATTCTGAAATGAAAGACGGCAAAATCATTTTTACTGCAGATAGCGATGCTATCATCACCAAAGGAATTATTGCAGTTTTGGTTCGAGTTTTTTCAGATCAAAAACCCCAGGCAATTCTGGACGCGAATACAGATTTTATTGATGAAATAGGTTTAAAAGAACATCTTTCGCCAACGCGCGCAAATGGTTTGGTTTCAATGATAAAGCAAATGAAAATGTATGCGTTGGCGTACCAAACACAACTTAAAAATTAAACAAATGGAAGCAGATACAGAAATAGACATGGCCGAATTAGGCGAAAAAATAATTGAAGTTATAAAAACCATATATGATCCAGAAATACCTGTGGATATTTATGAACTCGGCCTTATTTACGACGTTTTCATTAACGAAGACCGCGAAGTAAAAATATTGATGACCCTAACTACACCAAACTGCCCAGTAGCAGAAAGTCTGCCAATGGAAGTAGAAGAAAAAGTAAAATCCATGAAAATGGTAACAGACGCCGAGGTGGAAATAACCTTTGACCCACCCTGGAGCCAAGAGTTGATGAGTGATGAAGCCAAACTGGAGCTAGGAATGCTTTAGAAATGAGCGTTAGTTCTAAGCTAGATAAAATCTAAACTCATAACTTTTAAAAGTGGCCGAAGAAATCATAAATCGCGTAGCGAACAGTAAACTTATAACCTTTGATCTTGAAGAAATCTATCCTAAAGGAGAACGGATTTCTTTTGATATTTCACAATGGTTATTGGAAGGCATTGTGCTTCGCGAAAGTGAGTTTCGAAATAAAGCTACAGAGCACAATTGGAGCCAATATCAGAATAAATTTGTGGCACTCTTCTGCAGTACAGATGCAATTGTTCCCGGTTGGGCATATTTACTTTTATCACTTCATTTGGCACCTTATGCCAAAAAGGTTACTGTTGGCAGTTTAGACGAATTAGAAAGCATCCTTTTTACCGAACTACTTCAAAATATTGATGTTTCAGAATATATTGACAAGCCCGTAATCATAAAAGGTTGTGCCCACAAACCCATTCCACAGAATGCCTATGTTCTTTTGGCGCAAAAACTTCAACCTATTGCGAAAAGCATTATGTATGGGGAGGCTTGTTCTTCAGTCCCTCTCTTTAAAAGAAAATGATAAACTATCGATTTCACTTTAAGAATTCTTAAAAAAGTGTTGTATTTAGTCATGTTTTTGCGAAATATTCAAAAGACTGTCTATTTTTGCAGAAAATAAAATTATTTTAAAATGAAAAAACTTTTACTTCTAGCAGTTCTTATTGCTGCACCAATGGCAATATTTGCCCAAGAAGAAACACCAAAAGATACTATTCCAAACGGTTGGACACGGGCTGGAAATATTTCTTTGTTGTTCAATCAAGCCGCATTTAACCACGAATGGACGGGTGGTGGAACCTCTAATTATTCAGGAAACCTTTCTTTGACTTATGACTTTAACTATAAGCACGATAAAATTTCTTGGAACAATAGATTGATTGGGGAATATGGCATTACAAAAAACAAAGATGATAAATACTCTCGTAAAACCAATGACCGCTTAGAGTTGAACTCAATTTTGGGTCAACAGATAAAAGAAAGCAACTGGTATTATTCCTTGTTTTTAAACTTTAAGACTCAATTCGCAAAAGGGTATGAATTCAATGAAGACCTTAATCCAGAAGATGAGGGTTATCGTACTGAAACAACACATATTCTTTCACCAGCCTATATTCAATTTGGCCCTGGTTTGCTTTGGAAAAAAAGCGATAATCTCTATGTGAATATTTCACCAGCTACCGCTAAATTTATTCTTGTGGATAAAGACTTTACAACTGTTAATGAAGCTATTCCAGGTGCGTTAGATGCCTATAATGAAAATAAATATTTTGGTGTAGATGCCAACGAAAGCAGCCGTTTTGAATTTGGCGCTTCGCTTTCTGCCTATGCAAAATTTGATATTATGGCGAACATTTCCGCAGAAAATATTTTGAACCTTTATTCAAATTACCTTGAAGATCCTCAAAATGTGGATATTGATTACACTTTTAATCTTGTGATGAAAGTGAATAAATATATTTCTACAAATGTAACTTTTCAAGCTATTTATGATGACAATGCTGTTCAAGGTTTCCAAATTCGTGAAGCTTTGGGCGTTGGCTTGACTTACGGGTTTTAGACGTTAGAGCGTTAGAAAAAAATTAAAAGCTGTCAGGTTTTATTACTTGGCAGCTTTTTTTGCTCTTACTAAAAACGTTCTTTAATCTTCCTCGGTATATTCATCATACAAAAAGCTATTATACGGAAAACGGGTAGTGTGGATTTCCTTCACTTTGTCATACACAAGTTTTCGGAATTCATTGAAGTTTTCTTTATTTAAGGCAGAAATAAAAATAGCATCGCCATTCAGTTTTGCCATCCAGGTTTGTTTCCACTCTTCCAAAGTGTAGTGAGCTTTAGTTTTTTCGGTCATCAAATCATCTTCTTCAATTTCCTCTGCTTTATAAGCGTCAATTTTGTTGAAAACCATTATCGTTGGTTTGTCCGCACTACCAATTTCTTCAAGAATTTTATCTACTGAATCAATATGATGTTCAAAGGACGGATGGCTAATATCCACAACGTGCAGCAGCAAATCTGCTTCGCGCACTTCATCCAAAGTACTTTTGAAAGATTCAACAAGTTGTGTGGGCAGTTTTCTGATGAAACCCACTGTATCCGTTAGCAAAAAAGGAAGATTCCCTATAACCACTTTCCGAACGGTTGTATCAAGTGTTGCAAAAAGCTTGTTTTCTGCAAAAACATCGCTTTTGCTTATTACGTTCATCAAAGTAGATTTTCCAACGTTTGTGTAACCAACCAAAGCTACGCGCACCAATGACCCTCGATTGCCACGTTGCACATCCATTTGGCGGTCAATTTTTTTCAATTTTTCCTTTAACAAAGCAATTCTATCGCGAACAATACGTCTATCTGTTTCAATTTCCGTTTCTCCCGGGCCACGCATCCCGATTCCCCCACGCTGTCGTTCTAAGTGGGTCCACATTCCTGCAAGCCGTGGCAATAAATATTGATATTGTGCAAGTTCAACCTGCGTTCGGGCATAACTTGTTTGTGCTCTTTGGGCAAAAATGTCCAGAATTAAATTGGTGCGGTCCAAAACTTTACAATCCAATTCACGTTGAATGTTTTTTTGTTGCGATGGCGACAGCTCATCATCAAATATTACAACCCCAACTCCGTGTTCTTCCACATAGTTTTTCACTTCCTCCAGCTTTCCCGTACCAATAAAAGTTTTCGGATTGGGAACCTCCATTTTTTGGGTAAACCGTTTTAAAACCTCGCCGCCAGCCGTAAAAGCCAAGAATTCAAGTTCATCTAAATATTCTTGCGCCTTTTCTTCGTCTTGATATTGTGTAACCAAACCGATTAAAACTGTTTTTTCGTAGGAAATGTCCGTTTGCTCTATCATAAATTAATTTATAACCACAAATGTACAAAACACATAGCAAGAGTTTTTTGTACTTTACACGCAATTAACATCATTTCATTCTTTAAAATGAAAAACCTTTACACCGTAGCCTTCTACAATCTCGAAAATCTTTTTGATACCAAAAATGACCCAAAGACACTGGATGATGATTTTACGCCTGGAACCGAAATGGATTGGAACGAAAACCGCTACAATAAAAAATTGAAAAAGTTAGGGCAAATCATTTCGCAAATTGGTTATGCTGAAACTTCACATCCACCAGTACTTTTGGGCGTTGCCGAAGTAGAAAACGAAACGGTTCTTCATGATTTAATCAATTCAAAATTTCTGAAAAGCAAAAATTATGGGTATGCGCATTTCGATTCTCCAGACGAACGCGGAATTGACACCGCATTGCTTTACAGGAAAGATTATTTTGAAGTGCTACACAAAGAAGCCATCACGCTACTCGTTACCAACCAAGAAGGTATCCGCGATTTTACACGTGACATACTTTATGTAAAAGGAAAATTGGAAAACGAAATAGTACATATTTTGGCAAATCACTGGCCTTCTCGACGGGAAGGGGTTGAAGCAACAAACCATAAACGTGTGGCTGCTGCAATGAAAAACCGAGAGATAATTTCAAAAATAACTTCAGAAAATCCGCAGGCAAAAATAATTGTAATGGGTGATTTCAATGATGACCCAATAAGTGAAAGCGCAAAAACTTTATCAGGAACCGAATTATATAATCCGATGGAGCTTTTACTCACCAAATATTCTGGCAGTTTAAATTACCAACAGTCCTGGAATCTTTTTGACCAAATAGTTATTTCGAATAATTTTTTGCAACAACACGAAAATTTCTTTCAGTTTGAAGAAGCTAAAATTTTCAATCCAAAAGAACTTAAGGAATATCGCGGAAAATTTAAGGGTAATCCGTATAGAACTTATGCTGGGCCTCATTATTTAGGTGGCTTGAGTGACCATTTTCCCGTTTTTACCATCTTTTCAATAAAAAGATAATTAGGTTTCTTCAGGAATATATTCTTGAAATTTTATATATTTCGATGTTAAAAAAAAGTTAACGAATTGTAAATTATATATCCACCAATTAAAACTTTATGAATAAAAAACTACCTCTCTATTTACAAAGTTGCCATCATTTTTTTAAAGTCAACTTTAGATCGCAAACACTAACACTTTTTAGTTTCCTTTTACTTTCTTTTACTGCATTTTCACAAGGGCCAGGATGCCCAAACGTCTATGCCGGGGATGATATTGAACTAGATTGTGGCGAACCTTGCACTGATCTTACAGCAAGTTATCTTGACACAGGAGAAACCACCAGTTATGCTGTTTCTTCTATACCATATGCCCCTCCTTTTCCATTTACGGGAGGAACACCTGTATCTGTAAATACAGATGACATTTGGTCTGATGCCATCCAATTACCTTTTGATTTCTGCTTTTTTGGACAAACCTATACCCAAATGGTTATCGGTTCCAATGCAGTAGTTTCATTTGATTTGGCAAACAATCCGCCAGGCGGTTATTGTGATTGGTCTTTTGATGATTCAATTCCCAATCCCAACTTATTTTTAACAACTATCTTTGGACCTTACATGGATGTTGACCCATCAGTAGGCGGCTCTGGCATTATAAACTGGACCGTTTTTGGAGAATCTCCTTGCCGGACTATGGTAGTTAACTTTCCTGACATTCCTTACTTTGGGTCAGCCTGCCCCAATCTTTCCCTTACTTCCCAAATAGTTATTTATGAAACAACCAATGTGGTGGAAGTCTATGTGCAAGACAGACCAAGCGGTTGTACCTGGAATGATGGAAACGCTGCATTAGGAATCCAAAACCAAAACGGAACTGTAGGTTATACCGCTCCAGGAAGAAACACTGGAGATTGGTCTGCATCTAACGAAGCTTGGCGCTTTACGCCCAATGGCGCATCAAACGTTGTTTTCTCTTGGCTGGATTCCAGTGGTACAGTTATTGGCACCGATCCTACTATCAACGTTTGTCCAACAGAAACATCAACCGTTTATACCGCCCAAGCAGTTTATACTAATTGTAATGGCGATGAAGTTACCGAAACCGATGAAGTTACCGTAACAAGAATCGGCTCCTTTACGGTAGATCTTGGCGGTGACCAAGAGCTTTGTGAAGCACAAAGCTATGATATCACTGCGGAAATAACTGGAGGAAATCCTGCTGATGCTACCTTCTTGTGGAATACGGGTGAAACCACACAAACTATTACGGTAACCACTTCAGGAACCTATACAGTAGAAGTTACTATCGGCACTTGCTCCATTACTGCTTCCGTAGTTATAAACTTTAATGAAATTCCTCTGATTGAATTGGGAGATAACGTTGAAACTTGCTTCTATGAACCCGTTGTTTTAGACGCTTCCCCCTCCAATTACAACCCTGCGGATGCTACTTATGAATGGAGGTTGGATGGCGTTTTGTTGGCTGGAGAAATTAATCCAACCCTCAATGCTACTCAATATGGTATTTATAGCGTAAATGTTTCTGTAGGTGGGTGTTTGGCTACAGATGAAGTAACCATTTCGCAACAAGATCTTCAAGTTTCGTTAGGTGATGATTTTACTACCTGCTTTGAAACACCTGAAACTCTTACCGCTGAAGCAATAAACTACGACCCAACCTTAGCCACTTATGAATGGAGCTTAGATAGTGTTATTATTGCTGGCGAAACAAACCAAACTCTTAATGTTACTCAATACGGGGTTTATACTGTAACTGTTACTGTAGGGAGTTGTATTACTACAGATGAAGTAACCATCTCGCAAAAAGAACTTCAGGTTTCATTGGGTGATGATTTTACTTCTTGCTTTGAAGTACCCGTTACACTTACTGCAGAAGCAATAGATTTTGACCCAACTTTAGCAACCTATGAATGGCGCTTAAACGGTGTTGTTCTTGCTGGCGAAACAAACCAAACCTTGGATATTACACAACCTGGGGCCTATTCCGTTACGGCGACTGTTGACTCTTGTAGTACTACAGACAGTGTTACTGTGAGTTTAGGAAGCATAGAAGTAACCGCTAACGATGACTTCCAGACCTGTTTCGACTCTCAAGTTGTTTTGGAAGCAATGCTTTCAGTTCAAAATCCAGATGCAACTTACGAGTGGAGCCTTGATGGAAACATCATAGCTGGCGAGACCAATTCTACGCTAATAATCACTGAAATCGGCACTTATACTGCAACTGCAACTGTTGGAAGCTGTTCTGCATCAGACAGTGTAACGGTTTCCTATAGAGATGATCTTGAAGTTAACGTTGGTGAAGATTTTCTAACCTGTCCAAACGAGCCACAAACATTAACCGCCACAACAATTGAAGATGGCGCCACCTATCAGTGGTATCTAAACGGAACTTTATTGACCGGAGAAACAAACAGCACACTCAATTTTATGGTTGAAACGGGAACAGTGGGCACTCAAACCTATTCCGTAGTAATTTCAGTGGGAGGATGCTCTGGTACTGATTCAGTAAATGTTAATCTATATGCCGTTGGAAACTGTGTAATTTCAGAAGGACTTTCACCAAACGGAGATGGTTATAACGATTCATTGGACCTTACTTTCCTAAGCGATAGAAGTGGCGACTTAAAACTTCAAATCTTCAATAGATTGGGAACTTTGGTTTTTGAACAGAGCAATTACACCAACCAATGGCATGGCCAAGATAAAAAGGGTAACGAACTTCCAACAGGAACGTATTTTTATGTAATCGACATTAAGCCTCGTCCTTTTAGTCCCGTAGAGAATGGTGTTGATATTGAAAAGCAGGAAACTGGCTGGATTTATCTTAACCAGAAAGCTAACTAGACCCATTAAATACTTTTTAACTACCAAATAGATAAAAATGAAAAAACATATATATATCCTAATTGTATTGATGGCAGGGTTGCTCTTTCAGGAAACACAGGCGCAGCAAGACCCGCAATACACACAGTACATGTACAATATGAACGTGGTAAACCCAGCGTATGCAGGATCAAAGGAAAGCCTTTCCCTTACCGCACTATACAGAAACCAGTGGTCCGGCTTGGAAGGAAATCCGGTGACTTTCACTTTTTCAGGACATTCGCCAATAAGTGATAAAATTGGTCTCGGTCTTTCCGCAATAAAAGATGAATTGGGACCCGTAAAAGAAACCAATGTATTTGCAGACTTTTCCTATACACTTCAAGTGGGAAGCAACGTAAAACTTGCGTTGGGACTTAAGGCTGGCGCAACATTTCACGATGTGGGTCTTTCAACTTTGGAACTGCAGGATCCCAATGACCCCTTCTTTTCAGAAGACATAAACAAGACCTATCCAAACATTGGTGCCGGAGCTTTTCTGTATGGGGATAAATTCTATATAGGGCTTTCAGTTCCAAATATGCTGAAATCTGTGCATTTAGACGAAAACGGAATCAAGTATGGTTCAGAAACGAATCACTATTTTGCAACGGCAGGATATGTTTTCCAAGTCTCAGAAAGCTTTAAGCTTAAGCCTTCCGTAATGGTGAAATCTGCCTTTGATGCACCCGTTTCTTATGACGCAAATTTGAACGCGCTCTTTTATGACAAGTTTGAACTTGGAGCATCTTACAGGTTGGACGATTCCTTTAGCGGATTGGTCGGGTTTCAAATTACGCCAAACATCCGCTTGGGCTATGCTTATGACCACGTAACCTCTGATCTTAAAACAGTTGGTCCAGCTTCACACGAAGTGGTACTGACCTTTGATCTGTTCTTTAAGCCACGTGTTTTACGTTCACCAAGATTCTTCTAATAACCAAACAAATTTCATTTAAGATGAACAAGATATATACAATCCTTTTACTCATAGCGGTAAGCAGCACAATGGCCTTCGCTCAAAACAGTAAAACAAAAAAAGCCGATCAATATTATGATCGCCTTCAATATACCGATGCCGCTGAAGCTTATCAAAAATTGCTGAAAAAGGGCGAAGGCAGCACTTACGTTTTTGAACGTTTAGGAAATAGCTATTACTTCATAAACGACACAAAAAAAGCCGAAACCTTTTATAAAAGAGTGGTTAAAAGTAAAGATGTTGATCCGGAAACAATTTACAATTATGCCCAATCTTTAAAAGCGAATGGAAAATTTGGAGATTACAATACCTATATGAAGCAATTTGCCGGGATGAAACCAAATGATTCTCGCGCAGTGGCGTTTATGGAAAATCCTGATTATCTTCCTAAAATTGTTGATGAGAACACCCAGAAATATGCCGCTACAAACCTTGATGCCTTGAACTCTAAGTTTTCAGATTTTGGCGGAATGGTAGTAGGAAATGATTTTTATTTCACATCTGCCAGAAACACTACCCGTAAAAAATACGGCTGGAACGAGGAACCATTTTTAGATATTTACAAAGCTTCCATAATTGGTGGCGTTGAAAAGAATGAAG
>Ga0209344_10005501_pt1 | contig 10915 bp, 9 predicted proteins | sample Cruoilmetagenom6_FD_187293 | JGI IMG/M metagenome (GOLD analysis project Ga0209344, IMG submission 187293) | Oil polluted marine microbial communities from Coal Oil Point, Santa Barbara, California, USA - Santa Barbara Oil Seep Sample 6 (SPAdes)... | ecosystem: Environmental > Aquatic > Marine >...
AGTTTTCCAAACCATTTATCCTGGTATCATTCCACTTAATAGCTTTGACCAAAGTAGATGTTTTAATAGTATCTCTTCTTAAGTTTTTAGCTTTTAACTCTCTGTTATTAGACTTGTCTTTTAAGTAAGCTGTATAAGTTAATAAACTATCTACATCTCTTAAATCGTAACTTTTTCTAACCTCATCGACATTTATCTTAAGAAATTCAGGGGTTTTTGTTTGATAACTAGAATCGTAAAGAGTGATAGCACCTTCAACAAGCCACTTAAATTCTTTTTTATTTCGTTCTTTATGTCTTACAAAGCCTTTTTCTATATAAGCAGAATCAGGTAAATTTTCAGATAATTCTTCTAGTGCTCTAAGTACAATATCATTTCCAGTTTTTGGTCTTGTTTCTGCAACAAGAAGTATTTCGTCTAATGAAGCAACATCTGGCTCCAAATACACGTCGAATGTACTGTCGAATTCATTTACAGGAATTTTATAACTTTTAAAACCAATGGAGGAAACAACTAAGGTATCGCTTTTATATCTTTCTGGAACCATTAAAACAAATTTCCCGTCGGCATTTGTAATGGTTCCAATGGTCGTGTTTTTAACATACACACTAGCACTTTCTAGAGGCAGAAAAGTTTCTGCATCTAAAACAGAGTTTTTTAATTCGGTTTGTGAAAACAGAGAAAAGCTACTAATAAAAATAAAAACAGCTGTTATTTGTTTGAAAAATTGAGACGTCATAAAATGATTTCTTAAAATTTAGGTAGCTGGTTTATAGTTTTTATCGTCTAAAATCATCTTTGCTAATATTTCGCGAAGTATCTCTGATGTACCTCCACCAATAGGACCTAGTCTACTATCACGTAAAAGTCTTGCCATTGGATATTCTTCCATATAGCCATAACCTCCTAAAAATTGAAGGCAGTCGTAAATAACTTCGTCTGCCATTTTAGTCGATTTCAATTTCGACATGGTAGCTTGCTTTACAACGTATTCACCTTTATCAAGTCTATATGCTACAGAATAATTAAATTCTCTACAGATTTCCATATCTGCATATAATTCTGCAAATCGATGTCTTAAGGCTTGAAATTTATTGATAGTTTTTCCAAAAGCTGTACGTTCGCTCATGTATTGTTTGGCATAATCTAAAGCAAACTCTGCTCGAGCATGCGAATTGATTCCCATAATCAATCTTTCTAAAGCAAAATGCTGCATGATGTATGGAAAGCCTTTTCCTTCTTCTCCCATTAAATTGCTTGCTGGAATCGTGACATTATCGAAAGCTATTTCAGCAGTATCACTCGCTCTCCAACCTAACTTATCTAACTTTGTAGCAGAAATTCCAGGTGTATCTCTATCCATAATAAAGATACTCATTCCGTTATGTCCAGCATCTGGATCTGTTTTGGCAGCAACTACTAAATAATCGCTATAAACACCATTAGTTATAAATGTTTTAGAGCCATTAATAACGTATGAGTCACCTTTTTTAATTGCAGTTGTTCGCATACCAGCCACATCACTTCCACCAAAAGGTTCTGTAATACACAGACAACCTATTTTATCTCCTGTTATACTTGGTGTTAAATATTTTTGTTTGATATCGTGATTTCCTTCTTTATTAACATGCGTCATTGCTAAATAAGCATGTGCCCATATGTTTGCTGCAAATCCACCAGAATTTATTTTTTGAAGTTCTTCTAAGAAAATAACTGTGTAAAATAAATCGAGGTTTAATCCTCCATATTCTTCAGGATATGCTAATCCGAAAAATCCCATGTCGCCAAATTTTTTCCAGATAAAGCGTTCAACAGTTCCAGTTTTTTCCCATTTTTCAATGTGAGGAACCACTTCTTTCTGTAAAAAATCTTTTAGACTCTCTCTAAACATTTGATGCTCTTCTGTGAAGTACATACTATTCATACTTTTTTTCTTTATTAATTGAGCTTCAAATATAATTTAATTATCTCGATTTTGTTAATAGGAAAGCTTTTAACTTTTATTAATTCGTCCAAAGTTTTATATCCTTCTCTTAATGTTCTATGTTCAATAATATGATGAGCAACCTCATAATCTATAAATTGAATAGTTACCAATTCTTCAATTGTTGCGCTGTTTAAATTAATTTGTTCTACTTGCTTTGGTGTTTTAACAGTAAACTGTTCTTTGATTCTTTCTATTACCTCAGGCGACAAACCATATACTTCCTGCAATTGAACATCTGCTATAAATCCTTCTAACTTATCTCTATAAGCAATAATGCGTTTAGAATAAGACTCTCCAATTCCATATACTTTTTGTAATTGTGAAGCTGAAGCTGTGTTTAAATCTTGTTTTTGCTCGTAGGTCTTTGGTTGATTATTGTTTTGATATGAATAATTGGTTTTGGGTTTTGGGTTCGTTACCCATTCTGGGAATTTAAAATATGGCGAAATAACAGCTAATAATGAATCTGAAATTTTTGTCACATTTTGAAACTCTTTAACCGAATTAACCCATTTATCTTTGGCTCTAAATTGTAACAACCTATCTATTTCTTCAATGGTCATTCCAAGTGTGTAGCCTTTATAATCTGTTATGAAGTTTGGATTAAACGGGAAAATTTTTGGTTTTCGGTTTTCTATCTCAACTAAGCGAAGGGAGTCTATTTCATTATGAAAAATCTCTAATTCGTTTTGATTTACCTGAAGTTCTTCATGAGAGAAATCAACAAAAAAATAAATACATTGTAAAAGGATAATGATAAGGATTAACAAAAAAATCCCATTCCGTTGTTTTTTAGTAAACGTGAAATGGGATTTCATAATATGAATATTTTTATATTTTACATATGTTCTGTAACATCTACAGCTCCATCTTCTATTGCTTCTTTTTTAGCAGAAATGGCACCAATATAACGTTTCATTTCGTCTCTTACTTTTGGGAATAAGAAAAATAAACCAATCATATTTGGGAAAACTAATGCCAGAATCATAGCATCAGAGAATTTTATAACAGCATCTAGTGTTGCTGCAGCTCCAATAACTACAAATAATAAAAATAATATTTTATAAGCTAAATCTGCAATTTTTCCTTTTCCAAAAAGATATTTCCATGATTGTAATCCATAATAGGACCAAGATATCATAGTAGAAAAAGCAAATAACACAATAGCAACTGTTAATACATAAGAAAAATGAGGTATCACAGAATCAAAAGCCATAGATGTTAAATCTACTCCGTTAATTGCTGCTCCAGTTTCATTTAAAAGAACACTACTGCCATGAGCTGCAGAATAATTAAATACAGATTGTACATCTGTTCCATTAATATTAAAGAAAATAATTACTAATGCTGTCATGGTACATATTACAACAGTATCAATAAAAGGCTCTAATAAGGCAACAACACCTTCAGAAGCGGGATATTTTGTTCTTACAGCAGAGTGAGCAATTGCTGCTGAACCTGCACCAGCTTCATTTGAAAAAGCTGCACGTTGAAAACCTACAATTAATACACCAACTAAACCACCAAGTCCAGCCATAGGCGTAAATGCTCCTTCAATAATTAATTTAAAGGCCAGACCAATATCGCTAAAGTTTGCAAATATTATAATTAAAGAAGCCAAAATATAAATTCCTGCCATAAAAGGCACCACTTTTTCTGTAATACTAGCGATTCTTTTAATTCCACCTATAATAACAATTCCAACAAGAACAGCTAAAATAACTCCAATTATTACGCCATTGGAACCTCCTTCTAACTGAAGCATGGAACTAATTTGTACAGCTGCTTGATTAGATTGAAAGGCATTACCACCTCCAAAAGAAGCACCAACACATAAAATAGCAAATACTACTCCTAAAACCTTTCCTATTTTAGTAAAACCAACTTCTTTTAGTCCTTTTGATAGGTAATACATAGGACCTCCATATATTGTTCCATCTTCACCAACATCTCTATATTTTACTCCTAAGGTACATTCTACAAACTTTGTAGACATTCCAATTAGGCCACATATAATCATCCAAAATGTTGCTCCAGGTCCTCCAAGACCAATTGCTACTGCAACACCTGCAATGTTCCCTAATCCAACTGTACCAGACACTGCTGTTGCTAGTGCCTGAAAGTGAGACACTTCGCCATGAGCACTCTCGTCACGTATGGTATCTTTTATATCTTCAACTGCAAGTGCTTCATCATTATTATATAATTTATCAACACCATGCTTTTCAATATCAACATATTTACCTCTAACTGTACTAATTGCTGTTTTAAACTTTGTAATTGCTGGAAATCTAAAATAAATAGTAAAAAAAGTAGCACCTCCAACTAAAAGCAAAACAACAAAAGGAATGTTATATTCTCCAATTGGAACAGTAGTTAATATAAACCCTTCCCACCAAACTGCAATTGGCATAAAGGCATCGTTAATTTTCTCGTCTAATCCTTTCTCTACTTCTTGCGAAAAGATTAAGAAAGGCGTAATAAGGGTTAAAATTGAAAGAAGATATTTCTTCATAAGTATGATTAATTAGTTAGTTTGATTTAATAAGTGTGACAAGATGCTAAAAAAAAATGATTTTTTAAAACATCTCTAGTTAAAATAAGCTAGTTAATGTTTAATATTAAATTGAGAATTTAAGGATTGAATTTGTTCTGGTCTTCCTAAAACAATGATTCTAGAATTAGGCACAAGCTGTAAATCGGCATCTGGATTTATTAAATATTCACCTTTGGCATCTTTAAAACCAATGATACTACAGCCTGTTTTTCTACGAAGATCTAAATCTCTTATGGTTTGTATTTTAGACGTATCGTAAAGTTGTTCTACTGATACTTCTTCAATATTAATATTAGATTTTCCTACAATTGAAAGATTATCTATAAACTCTAATAGTCCAGGAACTACAACTAACGAAGCCATGTGGTCTCCACCTATTTTATCTGGAAGTATCACATTATTTGCTCCTGCAAGTTTGAGTTTTTTATACGATGTTTCTTGAGAGGCACGACTAATAATATTCATGTTCTTGTTAATCTGTCTTGAAGATAGGACTACAAATAAATTATCTGCATCGTTAGGTAAAGCTGAAATTAAGGTACTAGCTCTATCTATTCCAGCTTGCAAAAGTGTTTCATCTTCATTTGCATTCCCTATAACAAAGGGCACCAACTCACTTTGAAATTTTTCTGCAATATCTTTGTCTCTTTCAACAACAACAAATGGTCTATTATAAGCTATTAATTTTGTAGCAGCTTGCTTACCATTTCTACCATAACCACAAATAATAATGTGGTTTCTAAGACTGTCTATCTTTTTTTGCATCTTTCTTTGTTTAAGTCCTTCTAAATTATTTTTGCTTAATATATATTCTGTTATAACACTTATAGCATAACCAACTATTACAACACTTGTAAGAATTAAGAAAATAGTAAATATTTTAGATGTCTGGTCTAAAGGTTGTACTTCTCCATAACCAACAGTGGTTATAGTAATAACAGTCATATAGAATGCATCAATCCATGTTAGTTGCGATAATACTCTAAAACCTATAACACCAGCACATAGCAAAATAACTAACAAAAGTATAGCTGTATAGATTTTAGATTTTAAAAGTCTAATTAAAGGGTTATGCATTTTTTGGGTTTATAAATCGAATACTGACGAACGTTTTGTGTAAAGCAAATCTTTAATATGCATCCAAAAAGCAATAAATAGATAAAGTGCAAATCCGAAACCCAAGGTTACAAAGGTTAAATATAAAAAAGAAGTTCTAACCACCTTTGCTCGAATTCCAATTCTATCTGCTATACGCTGACAAACATAATAACCATGCTTTTGAAAATAAAGTAAGATTTTATAGAAAATGTTCATGCTGCAATTTAATAATTTATTTGATGATTAAAGCATTCCCAACTGCACAATGTAAACATTTATTTTTATCGCAATATTCAGATTTAAGTTGAATGAGAGCCTGAGATTGTAAAGCCGTTTTTGAAACATTCTTTAATTTATTAAATGCTGAAACTATACTATTTTTTTCTGAAGGAATTTGTTGCAACAATTTAATAATAGTCTCATTAATATCTTCATTGTTACTCTTCGCATAACTAAACTTTATTGGAATAATAGTGTTTATAAGCAACAAATCTATAAATGATTTAGTGATTTTTTTCTGACTTAATTTAGATGTTTTTTGAAACGTATAATGAGTTTTCCAAAACTCTGAAGCTGTTACTGCAAACAATTTATAAAACCCTTCTAGTGTGTTTGTTTCTATGATTTTCGAAAATAAATGCTGCTCTTTATGATAAAGTGATGCTAATTGAGATAACCTAATCGTTGGGAAATTTTGTGGTCTCAACCTGAAAAATTGAATTGGTAAAACTTGCAAATTACTTAATTGAAACTTTTGTTTTAAAAACAAATACTCTTTCTTTAGTTCTAAGAAATAAATTTCTTCAATATCTTGATCTAACAATCCACCTTGACCAAACAATAAAGCTTCTAAAACTTTTGGTTTTGTTTGTTGTTTTCTAATAATAGAAAAATCTATAGAATTAGCTAAACTAAAAAAAGAATCTCCATTTACTTTCAATCCAAAATTTTTAGTTAACATCTTAAACAATACTGACTCCCAATTGCTTTTTGAAACCTCTAATAGGGTTTCAATTGTTTTAGACTTTCTTTCTAAACGCTCAATATAAATACGTTCTAACCAATTTGTTAAAATAAAATCTTCTACTTCACTAAAATCTGTTTCACAATTAATCCATTTGTTTTTTGCTGAAAATAGTTTGTTATAATTATGTAACAGGTCTGTATCTATGTATTGTTTAAGCTCTAAAGTTGGAATAATGGAATTGTTCTTTCTAAAGATTTCGGTATCATGTTCCCAAACTACATGCAGTATAACATTATCGTAGGCTTTATCTGTTTCATGATTATGCACAAACCAATCGCTAGATTTAACATGTATTTCTAAATTTCCAGCCCAAAGCTGATCTGCAATTTTTAGTTGCGCATTGAAAAAATCTGGCCCTGAATTGGTATTCAGTTGACCGACTGAAATTATTTCTAAGCTTTCGTGCTGAGTTGTTTTTAAATGGAGACCATTTATTTTTTTATGTTGCCAGATAAAATGTAGAAAATCTTCTTGCATAGTAATAAAAGTACAAGACAAAATATCAAAATCCAAAATACATTTATTAAACTATAATTTATAAGACTTTAAAATTCAAAAATCACTTATCAGAAATGAATTTATTATCATATCTTTAACCTAGTATTATTCTTAGACAAATCTATCAAGATTAGTATGTAAATATTAAGAAAAAAATTATAAAAATGATTAAAAAAATTACTCTAATGTGTTTCTTATTAAGTAGCTTATTTATTGCTGCACAAGAAACACCAGATGCAACTTCAGAAACAAAAAATACTTCTTGGAGCTTTCTAGTAGAACCTTATTTAATGTTTCCAAACATGAAAGGAGACACACAAATTGGCGAAAATCTTCCTGCTCTTGGCGTAGACGCTGATACAGATAATATTTTCAGTCACCTTAAAATGGGAGCCATGCTTTACATGGAAGCAAAAAATGATAATTGGGCTATTACTTCAGATTTTGTTTACATGAAACTTGGAGAAGATGTTACACCAACCACCTTAGTACAAAGTGGTGAAATAGAAGTAAAAGAAACTATTTGGGAACTTGATGGTTACAGACGTATTTTACCAATGCTAGAAGTTGGTGTAGGTTTGAGACTGGTTAGTGTAAGCGCAGATGCTGATATTGTTCTATTTAACGGTCAAAGTAGAAGTGCAGACATCACTGAAACTTGGGTGGACCCTATTATTGTTGTCCGTTCTCATAATGTTATTAAAGACAATTTTCTTTTAAATTTAAAAGGAGATATTGGAGGTTTCGGTATAGGTTCAGATTTTACATGGCAAATTCAAGCAGATGCTGGTTATCAGTTTTCAGACCTGTTCCATTTAATGGTTGGTTATAGATATATAGGTATTGATTACGAGACTGGAAGTGGACAAGATTATTTTGCTTATAACATCGATACTTTTGGCCCTGAAATACGTTTAGGGTTTCGTTTTTAAGAACTAATTTTCTTAAAAACTAAACTATTCAACGACCACTCTTAGTGACTCGTGTTCACGATAGGCAAATAGCACATGAAATTAGTAACCATCGGTTAATACAGAAGAAACTTTTAAGACCAAAGGTGATATCTAAAAATGTTATATATTTGCACCTTTAAACAATCAGCCATCTTTTAATGGCACAAAAACCTTAAATCTATGAAGACATATATAGGAATTTTATTTTTCGGAATGATTTTATTTTCCGGATGCGACCAATCTGATTCTAAAAAAGCAGATAGCACTACAGATCAAACTATAACACAAGAAGAAACAGCAAAACAAGTAAATAATGTACCTGAAAGTAATTCTGATAATGTTTCTATTACTTCAACTCCTGCAAACACGACCTCTGGTTTAAACCCTCCTCATGGACAGGCTGGTCACGATTGTGCTATTGCAGTAGGAGCGCCATTAGATGGCAGTAAAAGTTCATCTCCTGTAGTTAACCCAGGAAGTTCATCTCCTGTTCAGACTCAGACTCAGACTGCACCTGGAATGAACCCTCCTCATGGACAAGCTGGTCACGATTGTGCTATTGCAGTTGGTGCGCCTTTGAATAAATAATACTTAAATTAAAACATAAAAAAACCTGAGTTAATAGCTCAGGTTTTTTTATGTGTTTTAGTGTTTTAAGAGATTGCCACATCACATTGTTCCATGCCTTCTGGCAGGCAAGCTCGTAATGACAGTTAATCTATATAACCCATTTTTTTCATCCAATCGTTATTAAACATTTTACCAACATATCTACTTCCATGATCGTGGAACAAGACCACAACAACATCGTCTTTTGTAAAATGCTCTTTTAACTGTAACAACCCTTTTATTGCTGCTCCAGCAGAATTTCCTAAAAACATGCCTTCCTGTTTTGCTAATTCTTGCGTATAAACAGCTGCATCTTTGTCTGTTACTTTAGTAAAACCGTCAATAATATCGAAATCGACATTTTTAGGTAAAATATCTTCACCAATACCTTCTGTTACATAAGGATAAATTTCTTTCTCATCGAAAATTCCTGTTTCGTGATATTTTTTAAACACAGAACCATAGGTATCAATTCCCCAGATTTTTACATTTGGATTTTGTTCTTTTAGGTATTTTCCAACACCTGAAATCGTTCCACCTGTTCCAACTCCCACAACAAAATGCGTAATTTTTCCTTCTGTCTGTTTCCAGATTTCTGGTCCAGTACTCTGGTAATGTGCTTTGGCATTACTAGGATTATCATATTGATTCACATACCAAGAATTAGGCGTTTCTTCACCTAATCGCTTTGAAACAGAATAATAACTACGTGGATCATCTGGCTCTACATCAGTTGGACAAACAATAACTTCTGCTCCAACAGCACGAAGGATATCCATTTTTTCTTTAGATTGTTTATCTGAAATTACAAAAATGCATTTATAACCTTTAACAATAGCTGCTAGAGCTAAACCCATTCCTGTATTTCCTGAAGTACCTTCAATAATGGTTCCTCCTGGCTTTAAACGTCCATCTGCTTCTGCATCTTCAATCATAGTAAGAGCCATTCTGTCTTTTACAGAATTCCCTGGATTAAAAGTTTCATATTTTGCCAATACCAAACATGGTAAATCTTCAGTAAGTTTATTTAATTTAACTAAAGGCGTATTTCCAATAGTTTCTAAAATGTTCTTTGCGTAATTCATTCTGTTATTTTTCAGGTGCAAATGTAAGTTTTTGCTATGAATTCACGAATAATTTTTAATGAAGATTTATTTCTCTACTCGAATCGAATAGCTTTAACCGGAGAAATTTTAGTTATAATATATGATGGTAATAATAACATTACTAAACAGAGAACAAACGTTCCAATATTTAATGCCAGAATATAACTTAAGCTAATATAAACAGGAGCTTCAGTAACATAATAGACATCTGGATTTAATGGGAAAAGCTTGAAATATTTTTGAGCAAATAATAAACCTAAACCAAGAATATTCCCCCAGATTAACCCTAAAGTAATTAAATAAGAAGCATTGTATAAAAAGACTTTTCTAATAGCCCAATTGTTACTTCCAAGGGCTTTTAAAATACCAATCATTTGCGTACGTTCTAATACTAAAACCAGCAAGGCAGTAATCATATTTATACCAGCAACTATAATCATGATTCCAATAATACCATAAATGTTTTTAGCAAAAATTTTAATCCACTCGAAAATAGATCCGAATTTTTGCTCTACAGTCGTTACATTCAACATAGATGGCGTATTATTATAAACGTTGTTATATGTTGTATTTAGCGTCTTATAATCATCTACAAACACTTCAAAATGTCCAGCTTGATTGTCTTCCCATTTATTAAGTCGTTGAAGATGTCTCAAATCTCCAATAACATACGTTTCGTCAAAATCTTTAAACCCTGAATTGTAAATCCCTACAATATTGTAAGTAATCATACTTGGAGGTTTGTTAGGATCTTCTTTTCTGAATAAAGCAGTAAAAGAATCTCCTAATTTAAACTGCATTCTATTAGCTAAATACTGAGAAATAAGAACTTCTTCGTTACGCTCTTTTGAAAAATCTGGAAGTCGTCCATCGATTAAAAATTCTTCGAAATAAGTCCACTTAAAATCTGCTCCAACACCTTTAAGAATAATAGCTTCAAAATCTGTTTCTGTTCTAATAATTCCAAATTTAGTTGCTACAGCTTGAATATGATTGATGCCTTCAACCGAGTTGAATTCTGGATAAAAATCCTGATCCATAGAAACTGGATTCCCACTTTCCTGAGAATTGTTACTATCG
>Ga0209344_10005502_pt1 | contig 10910 bp, 9 predicted proteins | sample Cruoilmetagenom6_FD_187293 | JGI IMG/M metagenome (GOLD analysis project Ga0209344, IMG submission 187293) | Oil polluted marine microbial communities from Coal Oil Point, Santa Barbara, California, USA - Santa Barbara Oil Seep Sample 6 (SPAdes)... | ecosystem: Environmental > Aquatic > Marine >...
GAATTCACGGCGCTTGAAAACATCATGATGCCGCAGTTGATCTCCGGCTTGTCCAAAACGGAAGCCAAGGAACGCGCCGCGCAGTTGCTCGACTACATGCGCATCGGACATCGCGGGGAGCACCGGCCTTCCGAGCTATCCGGCGGCGAACAACAGCGCGTGGCCATTGCCCGCGCGGTGGCCAATGCCCCGCTTGTGCTGCTGGCTGACGAGCCGACGGGCAATCTCGATCCGGAAACCGCTGGTTATGTCTTCGAGGCGCTGGATGCGCTGGTGCGGCAATCCGGCCTTTCGACTCTCATCGCGACACACAACCACGATCTGGCAAGCCTGATGAACCGCAGGGTGACACTTCAGGACGGCAAGGTGGTCGAGCTGTAGTGAGGTTGGGAAAGTGGTGGGGCGGCGATGTTCAGGCTTTGGTTATTGTTCGGTGTATTCGACCCGCTAAAGTCCGCCTGCATCGGCTCCATCGATAGCAAAACGGACGAGCCGGATTCAGCCCGGCAAAAACCGGCGAGCGATGTCGTGAGCGATTCTTTGGGGCCGTCGGGTAACCGCATCGACGCAACACCACGAACTGCGTACTTCGGCTACTATATCTTCACCGCGCCTGAAGTCTGTTGAAAATGACGCCCTCGACCCGCGCGTTCCTGTTGTCGTGACCAGAGCATCCACTTCATTATGCAAAAACAGCGGCGTGCGATAGACGATCTCATGTTTGAGAGCCACCCAGAGAAGTTCTTCCTGAGCATCAATGGGAGAGATGTGCTGCCAATACCCGACAACGGCCTCCTGCACCCATCGAAGGTACACGGCATTGTTGACATGACCCATGCCGTCGATATCGCCTGGTGTGATCGTTATTCGATGCTCGAATGTTGGTGCCGTTGATGTGGTCATGATGGTAAAATGGGGCTGCAAGTAGCTCGATACAATGCGCGGCTGAATTGCTGAATGAGTTCTCTGGCCTAATCGATGCCAAATGGGCAGAATACCGAAAGTCGGTAGAGAGGCCCGATCCGACACTTCTGTCACTATGAACGAAACATCACTCTGCGTTGGAACTGCCGATACATGCTTTTTCGGCTTGAGCGTGCGGCAAGCGGAACGATGTGGGTCCGCGCGAGTTGGGTCGTGAAAGGATTACCTATGAAAAACCAAGAATTTGAGCTCGAAAAGCGAGATGGCGGCTGGGTCTATGTGATCGATGGCCGCCGATCCGCTTTCTATCCAAGCCGCGAGGCGGCGACTGAAGCAGCCAAGGGTGAAACCAAGCCCGTCACATTTGACCAGGAACTCGATGACGAGTTGGAAGAAGGTCTCGAAGACACGTTTCCGGCCAGCGATCCGGTCTCGATCACCCGCAGCAGTCACGCTGGGGGCCCCGACAGAAGCAAGAAGGATTAAACCGGGTCATAGCCACGAGTGTTGGACTGTCCTCGTGGTTGGCACAATGGTGACCCACATGAAGTAGGGGCCAGCATCGGCCTTGGTGGCGAGGCCCACATCCATTCGTCATTAGTGAACAAGTCCTGACCCAAGACCGTATTTTCAGCATCCAATTCCACAGATACAAAAAGGGCATGGCGGATTTCTCCACCACGCCCTTTTCGCGTTTGAGCTGTTCCGGTTTCGCGTTTGAGCTGTTCCGGCGGTTCAGCGCAGGCGCTTGGCTGCTGTTTCGGGGACCAATTCACCGGCCAGCCGCCGGTCGAGGTAGTCTTCGCATTCGCTCATCAGTTGATCGACCTGACCGGTGAAAAAGTGGTTGGCGCCGGGCATGGTCTTCTGGGTGATGAGAATGCCCTTCTGCAGCTTCAGCTTTTCAACCAGGCCGATGACGTCCTTTTCAGGCGCGACCTTGTCGGCATCGCCATGGATGATCAGGCCGGATGACGGGCAGGGGGCCAGGAACGAGAAGTCATAGGTGTTGGGCTGTGGTGCAATAGAGAAGAAGCCCTCGATTTCAGGCCGGCGCATCAACAGCTGCATGCCGATCCAGGCGCCGAAGGAATAACCCGCGACCCAGCAGCTTTTGGAATCGGGATGCAGGCTCTGCACCCAGTCAAGTGCACCGGCTGCATCGGAGAGTTCTCCGGCGCCGTGGTCGAAATCGCCCTGGCTGCGGCCGATGGAACGGAAATTGAACCGCAGCGTGGTGAATCCGCGCTGCTGGAACATATAAAACAGGTTGTAGACGATCTGATTGTTCATGGTGCCGCCGAACTGTGGGTGCGGATGCAAAATGATGGCGATCGGGGCGTTCTTTTCCTTGCCCGGCTGGTAGCGGCCTTCGAGACGTCCGGCGGGTCCGTTGAAAATGACTTCAGGCATTGATACTCCATGCATGGGCTGGGTTCGCGAGGGCCTGCTGTAGGGTCTTGGTGAACCTTGAGGGCGGGTGGATATCGCCTCCGCGCCCTTGACTGGGGTAGGGCGGCTCCCTAGAACCTAGTTTAGAATCGTTCGAAACTGCAGCGTGATCGCTGAAAGTTTGTGTGTCTTACGGCATCGGGCACGGAAAATTCAAGAAAAATGCGTTCGCCGCTTCGGCAGACGACATCCGCAGGCAACAAAACAATGGCCAATGGGCGTCTCTATTTCGATTACAACGCGACTGCGCCGCTGCTGACGGCAGCGCAGAGTGCAATGGTCGATGCGATGACGCTGCCCGGCAATCCGTCCTCTGTCCATGCGGAAGGCCGCAAGGCCCGGGTGGTGGTGACAAACGCGCGGGAATCGGTTGCGCGGCTTTGCGGTGTCCCTGCAACGCAAATCGTTTTTTGCTCTGGTGCAACGGAAGCCGCCAACCACGTGCTGACACCGGATTTCCGGATGGGCCGTTCACCGGTGCGGGTATCGCAGCTGTTTGTTTCAGCGGCTGAGCACCCGGCCATCCTTGAGGGTGGACGATTTAAATCTGAACAGATCATCGTGCTGCCGGTTGACCGTGATGGCCGGCTCGATCTTGCGGCGCTGGCTGAGGCGATGGCCGGACATGACCAGGCCACAGGGCAGGCGATGCTCGGGCTGCAACTGGCCAACAATGAAACAGGCGTGATCCAGCCGGTCCGGCAAGCAGCCGAGATTGTCAAGGCCCATCATGGTCTCGTGGTGGTTGATGCCGTGCAGGGCGCAGGTCGCGTGCCGCTCTCGCTTGAAGAGCTTGGCGCGGATTTTCTGATCGTTTCGAGCCACAAGATCGGCGGACCGAAGGGAATGGGCGCGCTGGTCAGTGCTGGCGAGATCCTGATGCCTGCGCCGCTGCTGCGGGGCGGCGGCCAGGAAAAGGGTCATCGTGGCGGCACCGAGAACCTCGTGTGCATTGCCGGCTTTGGTGCGGCGGCAGAGGTTGCGCGTGAAGCTTTAAGCGATGTAAAGCGTATTGGCGCGTTGCGTGATCGCCTGGAAGTTGGAATGCGTGATCTGGCGTCCGATGTCATCGTGCATGGCGAAACGGTCGACCGGCTCGCCAACACGAGCTTCTTCTCGCTTCCGGGCCTGAAAGCGGAAACGGCGCAAATTGCCTTTGACATGGAAGGCGTCGCAGTTTCTGCAGGTGCTGCCTGCTCGTCGGGCAAGATCGGACAGAGCCACGTTCTTTCCGCCATGGGGGCAGATGCTGCGTTGGGCGCAATCCGGGTCAGCCTGGGGCCTGAGCACACACGAAATGATGTTGAGCGGTTCCTTGAAGCGTTCAATACGATTAATACCCGGCGTCTGGCGCGCAAGAGTGCGGCGGTTGCCGCTTGAGGCGACGACAATAATTTGATTTCGCGAGCCACGAATTTTCGCGAATGACATAGCAGGGACCGTTGTCCCACCCTACATAGTGGTGAGCCATGACCGGCACATCACAAGACGTTAACAAGCTGCCGGCCTTGACCCGGCGAGATTGGAGAGCGCCATGCCTGCAGTGCAGGAGACCATCGATCAGGTCCGTCAAATTGACGTGGACCAGTACAAATACGGTTTCGAGACCGTCATCGAAAGCGATACAGCGCCAAAAGGCCTGACCGAAGACACCATCCGGATGATCTCGGCCAAGAAGAACGAGCCGGAATGGATGCTCGAATGGCGCCTTGATGCGTTCAAGCGCTGGCTGACGCTGGAAGAGCCTACATGGGCGCGCGTCGACTATCCCAAGATCGATTTCCAGGACATCCATTATTATTCGGCGCCGAAAAGCACAGCTGGCCCGACGTCGATTGATGACGTCGATCCGGAATTGCTCCGGGTCTATGAAAAGCTGGGTATTCCGCTGCGCGAGCAGGAAATACTGGCCGGCGTGCAGAAATCCAAGATCGCTGTTGATGCGGTGTTTGATTCAGTCTCGGTCGTCACAACCTTCAAGAAAGAACTCTCGCAGGCCGGCGTGATCTTCATGTCGATCTCGGAAGCGATGCGCGAGCATCCGGAGCTGGTGCAGAAATATCTCGGCACCGTGGTTCCGGTGACCGACAATTACTACGCCACCCTCAATGCGGCGGTGTTCACCGATGGCTCGTTCGTCTACATCCCCAAGGGCGTGCGCTGCCCGATGGAGCTGTCGACCTATTTCCGCATCAACGAGAAGAACACCGGCCAGTTCGAGCGCACGCTGATCATCGCGGAAGAGGGCGCGTATGTGTCCTATCTCGAAGGTTGCACCGCGCCGCAGCGCGATGAAAACCAGCTGCATGCCGCCGTGGTCGAGCTGATTGCGATGGACGACGCCGAGATCAAGTACTCGACGGTGCAGAACTGGTATCCGGGCGACAAGGACGGCAAGGGCGGGATCTACAATTTCGTCACCAAGCGCGGTGATTGCCGTGGCAAGAATTCGAAGATCTCCTGGACCCAGGTCGAGACCGGATCGGCGATCACCTGGAAGTACCCGTCGTGCATTCTGCGCGGTGATGGGTCTCGCGGCGAGTTCTACTCGATTGCGGTATCGAACGGCTACCAGCAGATCGATTCGGGCACCAAGATGATCCATCTGGGCAAGAACACTTCGAGCCGGATCATCTCCAAGGGAATTTCCGCCGGTCATTCGTCCAACACCTATCGCGGCCAGGTTTCGGCTCACCGCAAGGCGTCGAACGCGCGTAATTTCACCCAGTGCGACAGCTTGCTGATCGGCAATGAGTGCGGCGCGCATACGGTGCCTTACATTGAAGCCAAGAATTCGACTGCGCAATTTGAGCATGAGGCAACAACCTCGAAGATTTCCGAGGACCAGCTGTTTTACTGTCTGGCCCGCGGCATTCCCGAAGAGGAAGCCATTGCGCTGATCGTCAACGGCTTCGTCAAGGACGTCATACAGGAATTGCCGATGGAATTTGCCGTTGAGGCGCAGAAGCTGATCGGTATTTCGCTTGAAGGCAGCGTCGGCTGAGGTAACGAGTGGCGGCTGGACAGCGTTCCAGCGCTCCTCATCCAGGGAGCATGACCCGTGAGCATCGATGCAACAGCAATCGCCTGGTACGCCGTGATCTGCGGCGTGCTGTCAGCGCTGGCGCCGAGTTTTGGCGGAAGGCTGGTGCGGGTGCTGATTGGCGGAGTGGTCGGTATCATTGCCGCCACGGTGCTTCCGGTGGCCCGAGGATTGACAGGGCTGTGAGACGATCAGCCTGATCGCACAAATACAAATTGAATACGAGTTGGGAAACTACAACATGTTGGAAATAAAGAACCTTCACGCCCGTATCGCAGAAGACGGTACGGAAATCATTCGTGGCCTCAATCTGACGGTCAAGGCCGGCGAAGTTGCCGCCATCATGGGGCCGAACGGCTCTGGCAAATCGACACTGTCCTACATTCTGGCCGGCCGCAGCGATTACGAAGTCACTGAGGGTGACATTCTGTACAATGGCGAGAGCATTCTCGAACTGGACCCGTCCGAGCGGGCCGCCAAGGGTATCTTCCTGGCGTTCCAGTATCCGGTGGAAATCCCCGGTGTTGCGACCATGCAGTTCCTCAAGGTGGCGATGAACGAGCAGCGCAAGGCGCGCGGCGAGGAAGAGCTGAAGACCCCGGACTTCATCAAGCTGGTGAAGGAAGCTGCCGCAAGCCTGCAGATTGATCCGGCTATGCTCAAGCGTCCGCTCAATGTCGGCTTTTCCGGTGGCGAGAAAAAGCGCGCCGAAATCCTGCAGATGAAACTGCTGGCGCCACAACTTTGCGTGCTCGATGAGACTGATTCCGGCCTCGACATCGATGCGCTGAAGATCGTCTCCGACGGCGTCAACGCGCTGCGCTCGCCCGACCGTGCGGTCATCGTCATCACCCATTATCAGCGCCTGCTTGAGTACATCGTGCCCGACAGCGTGCATGTGCTTTACAAGGGCCAGGTGATCAAATCCGGCGACAAGGATCTGGCGCTCGATCTCGAAGCTAATGGCTACGCCGGGATTATCGAAGCCGCCGCTTGAGGCGACGCGGAACAGACGGGCCGCAAGGCCAGGAGAGACAGGCATGAACATGCAGACAAAGCCGCCACACACCGCAGCGGAAAAAGCCATCCTCGAAAGTTTCGCCGAATTGATCGGGCAATTGCCGGGCGATGGTCCGGTGACATCTGCGCGCGACAGGCTGCTCAGCTTCATCAGCAATGCGGGCCTTCCGACCCGGCGGATTGAAAGCTGGCATTACACGGATTTGCGTAACCTGATGCGTGAGGTGCCGAAAGCCCGTGACGGATCAGCAAAACAGGTTGATCCGCTGGTGCGCAACAGCATTATGCTTCCCGTCATTCAGGGCCGGAGTTCCGATCTGAGTGGGCTTGAGGGCATACAGCTTGAACCGTTCATGGATGTTCTGGCCTCCGGGGCTGCGGCGAAAAGCCTGATCGAGCGGGGCTCTGACGATCTGATCGGGCAACTCAACGGCGCCTTCGTTGGTGACGGCTATAGTTTTTCCGTTGCTGCCGATCAGGCGATTGAAGACCTCATCGAGATTCAGTCGGTGCAATCCGGTGGGCAGGTGCACAACCGTTTCGTGGCCACTTTTGGCGCAAACGCCAAGGCGACCGTGCTGGAGCGCCATGTCGGAGACAAGGCCGAGGCGGGGCTGTCGACTTGTGTCACGGCGCTTGAGCTGGCTGATGGTGCGGAAGCGACCTGGATCATTCTGCAGGGCTGCGGCGAAGATGACCAGCATCTGGGGCAGCTCACCGCGAAGCTTGGCGCGGGCGCTACGCTGAAGGTCTATGTGATCAATGCCGGTGGCAAGCTGGTGCGGCAGGAACTGCATGTGGATGTGTCAGGCGAAGGCGCGCACTTCGATTTGCGCTGCGTAAACTTGCTGGCTGGCGACAGCCATACGGATGTGACGCTGACACTCGGTCACACCGTGCCCAACACGACGTCTAAGGAGATTGTCCGCAATGTGGTTCTCGATCGCGCCCGTGGCGTGTTTCAGGGCCAGATCCGGGTGGCGCAGGCGGCGCAGAAAACTGATGCACAGATGGCCTGCAACACGCTGCTTCTGTCAGATGATGGCGAGTTCGCGGCCAAGCCGGAACTTGAAATCTTTGCCGACGACGTGATTTGCGCGCATGGTGCCACGGTGATCGATATCGATCACAATCACCTGTTCTATCTGATGGCGCGCGGTATCAGCGAAAAATCGGCGCGGGGTCTGCTGGTCAACGGATTCGTCGATGAGCTGGTTGACGAACTCGATAATGAAGAGCTTGTTGATGTTTTGAAAGTGGTTATAGAACAGTGGCTTGTCGATCATGGCTGACACAATGAATCAGGTTTATGATGTTGATGCGGTGCGAAAGGATTTTCCGATCCTGTCGCGCACGGTTCACGACAAGCCGCTGGTTTATCTCGACAATGGCGCCTCGGCTCAGAAGCCACAGGCGGTGATTGACGCAATCACCTACGCCTATTCGAACGAATATGCCAATGTGCACAGGGGGCTGCATTTTCTGTCGAATGCGGCGACTGATGCTTACGAAAATGCCCGTGAGATCGTGAAGCGGTTTCTCAATGCACCGTCGGTCGACAACGTGGTGTTCACCAAGTCCACCACCGAGGCGATCAACACGGTCGCCTATGGCTATGGCATGCCGCATATCGAGGATGGCGACGAGATCGTCATCACCATCATGGAGCATCACTCCAATATCGTGCCCTGGCATTTCCTGCGGGAGCGCCAGGGGGCGAAGATTGTCTGGGTCGGTGTCGACGACCAGGGTAATTTCAATATTGATGATTTCCGCAAGGCGCTGACTGACCGCACCAAGTTGGTGGCGATCACGCATATGTCCAATGTGCTTGGCACCGTGGTTGATGTGAAGGAGGTCTGCCGTATCGCGCATGAACGTGGCGTCAAGGTGCTGATCGATGGCAGCCAGGCGGCTGTGCACATGCCGGTGGATGTGCAGGATATTGATTGCGACTGGTATGTAATGACCGGTCACAAGCTCTATGGCCCGTCGGGCATCGGCGTTCTCTACGGCAAGACCGAGGCGCTCAAAGCCATGCAACCCTTCATGGGCGGCGGCGAAATGATCGTCGACGTCAGCGAAGACGAAATCACCTATAATGATCCGCCGCACCGGTTTGAAGCCGGGACACCGCCGATCGTGCAGGCGATCGGTCTCGGTGCTTCGCTTGAGTACATGGAGAAGCTTGGCCGCGACCGGATTGCTGCGCATGAAGCGGATCTGGCCGCCTACGCGCAGGAAAAACTCTCGGCAGTCAATGCGCTCAGGCTGATCGGCACCGCGCCGGGCAAGGGCGCGATCTTCGCCTTCGAAATCGAGGGCGTTCATGCCCATGATATCTCGATGCTGATCGATCGCTCCGGTGTGGCTGTCAGGGCGGGTACGCATTGCGCCCAGCCGCTGCTCAAGCGGTTTGGCGCGACGTCCACTTGCCGGGCCTCGATGGGGCTGTACAATACCCGTGCGGAAATCGATGTGCTGGTTGAAGCACTCGACAAGGCACGGGCGTTTTTCTCCTAGACCTTGTCTGAGCCAGACAAGATCTAGTTTTCGTATTTTCGTTTGTCTTTTCGGGAAAGCCGGGTTCCACTTTTCCCTGACAAACTCTGAAGGAGCAAAGCCAATGAGCGACGCACCCGAAACTGACAATGCCGAGCCAAATGTTGCGGTTGTCACCTCCGCGATCCCGCGCGACGAGCTGGCGCGGCTGAGCGACGACATCATCTCGGCGCTGAAAACCGTCTATGATCCGGAGATTCCATCCGACATCTATGAGCTCGGCCTGATCTACAAGATCGACATCGAGGATGACCGCATGGTCAAGATCGCCATGACGCTGACCGCACCGGGCTGTCCGGTGGCGGGTGAAATGCCTGGTTGGGTGGAGAACGCGGTCAGTGCTGTAGAAGGCATCTCCGGCGTCGATGTATCGATGACGTTCGACCCGCCATGGACACCGGACCGGATGAGCGAAGAAGCGCAAGTGGCTGTCGGCTGGTATTGACCAGTCGGCTCGGTTGCCATTTACGCGACTTGTTAACCTGATAAACCCACACTACATTCAGGGTACGAAGCAGCGGGCCTTTAACCCGTGTTGCCGAAGGAGACTGTAATGGGCTTTGCCGTAATGACTTTGACACCGGCTGCCGCCGAGCGGGTCAAAACAATCCTCAAGACCGCCGATGGTGCTGAAGGCATTCGCGTCAGCATAAAGAAGGGCGGTTGCGCCGGGATGGAATATGCCATCGACATGGCGATCGAGGTCAATCCGAAGGATGACCGGATCGAGCGCGATGGCGCCACCGTGTTTGTTGCACCGGAAGCGGTGCTCTACCTGCTCGGTACCGAAATGGATTTCGAAGTGACCAAGCTGCGTTCGGGGTTCGTGTTCAAGAACCCGAACCAGACGTCGGCCTGCGGTTGCGGTGAATCAGTCGAGCTGAAGCCTGCCGACCTGGCCAAGCTGGCAGAAGCCGGCAACCCGGTGGTTCGCGCTGATTGATCTGTAAGATCGAATCAAGCGGCAATCAAATCGAATCCGGAAAAGCCCGCAAGTCGCTGACTTCGCGGGCATTTTTGTGTCTTGGGGCTTAGCTGCGGATCTTCTCGCCCATGGGGTCGAACGGCGCTGCCAGCGCGATGCGGGCCGGGCGGCGGATGCCCATGATTTCAATCTCGAACATGCCGGTGTCACCGTTTGTGGCGAGTTTTGCCGGGATGTAGCCCTGGGCCATTGAACTGCCGATGGTGTGGGCGTAGCCGCCGGAGGTGATCCAGCCGACGACGCGCCAGTCTCCATCTCGCAGGAGGCTACCTTCGGGCTTTTCGATCTCGGTGCCATCAGCATCGAATCGCGGCGCGCCATAGCCGTGCGGTGCCTCCACCGTGCCGTAGTCGGTGTCACCGACCTTGGCCCAGACCGGTTCATCGCCCATCACATCGGCATCGAGCGCATCGACCAGGAACGAGGTTCGCATCAGTTTCGGACCGTCAGCATGTTCCTTGGCGGCGGCTTCGCGGCCGATGAAATCGTTTTTGAAAAGCTTGATGAATCGGTCCATCGCACCCTCATAGGGACCGTAGATCGGCCGCAGTTCGCGAAACCAGGTGGGGAAATTCTTCTCCAGCCGCATCGACAGCAGCGCCCTCATGCCGAAATCGGCAATGTCGAATTCTTCGCCGGCCGCTTTGATGGCGCGGTAGACGGCCAACTCGTAGCAGGGTTCCACCCAGATTTCGTAGCCAAGATCGCCGGTGTAGGTGACGCGGTTGACCATGCAGGGGGCGCCGCCGACATCCATCTTGCGGAAATCCATGAAGCGGAAGGCCGCGTTGGACACGTCATCATCGGTCAGCTTTGCGAGTAGGTCGCGGGCGCGGGGGCCGGCGATCGACAAGCCGACCAGAGTGAGGTCGTAGCGGTGAATGCGGATCGAGCCATCCTTGGGCAGATGCTGGTTGAACCAGC
>Ga0209344_10005504_pt1 | contig 10906 bp, 7 predicted proteins | sample Cruoilmetagenom6_FD_187293 | JGI IMG/M metagenome (GOLD analysis project Ga0209344, IMG submission 187293) | Oil polluted marine microbial communities from Coal Oil Point, Santa Barbara, California, USA - Santa Barbara Oil Seep Sample 6 (SPAdes)... | ecosystem: Environmental > Aquatic > Marine >...
TTCCAACGCCCACTACAAAATGCGTAACCTTTCCATCAGTCTGCTTCCAGATTTCTGGGCCCGTGCTTTCATAATGTGCCTTGGTGTTGCTGAGATTATCATATTGGTTTACGTACCAACTGTTGGGCGTTTCCTCCGCCAATCTTTTTGAAGTGGAATAATAACTGCGGGGATCTTCGGGTGCAACGTTAGTGGGGCAAACAATTACTTTACTGCCAACGGCTTTTAGAATATCAATCTTTTCCTTGCTTTGTTTGTCGCTGATTACACAGACCATTTTATAGCCTTTTACAATTGCGGCAAGTGCAAGGCCCATTCCCGTGTTTCCAGAGGTTCCCTCGATGATGGTTCCACCCGGTTTCAGTCTTCCGTCTGCTTCGGCATCTTCAATCATTGTTAAGGCCATTCGGTCTTTAACCGAATTTCCTGGATTGAAAGTTTCGTATTTGGCGAGCACCAAAGCGGGAATATCCCCAATTATCTTGTTGATCTTTACCATTGGCGTGTTGCCGATGGTTCCTAATATATTTTCTGCGTATTCCATATTAAATTTTAGAAGGAAACTCCTTCGCGTAAAGCTTCAAAGTTCGAGGGCAAAGGTACAAAAGCCAATGGTTTTCCCAATGCTTACTCAAACCGAATTGCCTTCACCGGAGAAATTTTCGAAATAATAAAAGAAGGTATCAAAAGCATTAAAAGACAAAGCAGAAATGTGCCTGCATTTAGAATTAAAATGTAGTCCCAATTCAAATAAACAGGGGCTTCGTTTACGTAGTAAGTATCTGGATTTAATTTGAAAATCTTACCGTATTTCTGAATTAAAAGTAAACCAATCCCTATAATATTTCCCCAAAAAAGCCCCACACCAATCAAATACATCGCGTTATAAAGAAACACTTTCCGCACGCTCCAATCGCTGCTGCCCAAGGCTTTCAGAATTCCTATCATTTGGGTGCGCTCTAATATCAGAACTAAAAGCGCAGTAATCATATTAATACCCGCAACCAAAATCATAATCCCGATAATCATAATAATATTAAAATTGAAAAGATCGAGCCACTCAAAAATAGAAGCGTATTTATCGCGAATGGTTTGTGTATCTAATGTGCTTCCGGTTTCGTTATAAACTTCGTTGCCAATTGGTAAAATTTGGTCAAAATCATTCACAAAAACTTCAAAAGCGCCAATTTGATCGTCTTCCCATTTATTCAATCGCTGAATGTGGCGAATGTCTGTAATTATAAACTGTTCATCAAACTGCTGAAAGCCGCTGTTGTAAATTCCAACTATTTTGAAACCACGGCTGCGCGGGGTTTTTGAGACTTCATCATTCAGAAAAAAAGTGGTGACTTTATCTCCCAATTTCAAATGCAATCGATTCGCCAAATATTCTGAAATCAAGATATCTTCATTTAAATCACCCTTAAAATCGGGCAGTTTTCCCTCAACCAAATAATCTTTGAAATATGCCCAATCGTAATCGTCGCCAACGCCTTTTACCACAACGCCCTCAAAATCTGTTTCGGTACGGATTACGCCGCCTTTGGAAGCCGTAACCTGCACATGCTTTATACCGTCAATGTCTTTAAACGTTGGATAAAATGGCTGATTTTTCGAAATCGGGTTTTGGGAATCGTTGGAAAAATTGGTATCGAAATTCGTGATAATGATATCACCATTAAAAGCCGAAACCTTTTCGCGAATCTTTTTTTGAAGTCCAACGCCTGTGGCAATGGAAATTAGCATCATAATAATACCGAGCGCAATTGCGGTGATTGCAATTTTTATTATCGGTGCCGAAATACTACTTTTATAGTCCTTGGCAGCAATGATGCGCCGAGCGATGAAAAATTCGAAATTCACTATGATTTTATGGGCTTAACTTTTTTCAAAAATACAGTTTTATTGGTTGTTTTGACCATTTTTTCCTGCGGAAGTTCTACTGAGAAGAAAGGAGAAAGAGAAGATATAAAAGAGAATCAAGAAGCAAGAACCAAGAATCAAGACGAACAAATCATCGTTGGTGCGGAGCAATTTCATCTTTATTCTGATTTGTTGAAAGGTAAAAACGTGGGCGTGATTGCCAACCAAACTTCATTTTTAGAAAATGAAAAGCAACATTTAGTAGATTTCCTAATTTCGAAAAAAGTTTCAGTAAAAAAAGTATTCGCGCCTGAGCATGGTTTCCGAGGTACTGCAGATGCCGGCGAACACGTGAAGGACGGCGTTGATTCAAAAACGGGCGTGCCATTAATTTCACTTTACGGAAGTAATAAAAAGCCATCACAAGAGCAATTGAAGGGAATTGATGTTGTGGTTTTTGATATTCAAGATGTAGGCGCACGCTTTTACACCTACATTTCAACACTTCATTATGTTATGGAAGCTTGCGCTGAAGCAGGTATTTCTGTGATTGTTATGGACCGACCAAACCCCAACGGACATTACATTGACGGCCCAATTATGGAAAAGGAAAATGAAAGCTTTGTGGGAATGCATCCAATTCCCGTGGTTCACGGGATGACGATTGGCGAATATGCTGCCATGATAAATGGCGAAGGTTGGTTAAAGAATAAAGTAAAATGTGAGCTGACTGTTATTAAAATGAAAAACTACAATCATCAAAAAGAATACTCGCTGCCGATAAAACCATCCCCCAATTTACCCAATGATCAAGCCATAAATCTTTATCCAAGTCTATGCTTTTTTGAAGGTACATTTATAAACGCTGGTCGCGGCACGGATATGCAGTTTCAGGTTTTTGGGGCACCGAGTTTGCCCGCTTCAAAATATACTTTTGAATACACGCCCCAAGCAAATGAAGGAGCAAAAAACCCAAAATTTAAAGGGCAGCTTTGCCATGGAAAAGATCTTCGGAAAGAACCACGTTTGAATAAAATTAACTTGGAATGGCTGATTGATGCTTATAATGCCAACGGAAAAAAGAAAGATTTCTTTAATTCTTTTTTTGTGAAACTTGCGGGAACGGACAAACTGCAAAAACAAATTGAGCAAGGTTTATCTGCGGAAGAAATTCGGGATTCCTGGAAAAAAGGACTTATGGAATTTCGAATTATTCGGGGGCAATATTTGCTTTATCCTTGAAAAAAGTCACAGTCGCTGTTTTCAGTGGCAATAAATAGTTTTAATTTACTTAAAGCTGCGACTGTTACTGCCTACTTATTTAAAAGTCTTTTCATTTCCTCAACAATATTAAAAGCCGCCGGACAAATGGCAACATTTTTCATTGTAAGGTTTGAAATTTGCTGAAATTTCTTTCTATCCGTATGTGGAAATTCGCGACAGGCTTTTGGGCGCACGTCGTAAATACTACAGTAATTATCGGCTCCCAAAAACGTGCAGGGAACGCTTTGCAAAACGTAATCTTTGTCTTCGTCAATCCGCAAATAGGTTTCAATAAACTGTTGCGGTTTCATCCGGAAATGTTTCGAAATCCGCTCTATATCTTTATCCGTAAAAAGCGGGCCGGTGGTTTTGCAGCAGTTGGCACAAGTGAGACAATCTGTTCTGCGGAATTCTTCCTCGTGCAATTCTTGCATCAAGCTATCGAGATGTTTGGGCGGTTTCTTTTTCAGCTTCGCGAAAAACTTTTTATTTTCGTTTTCAGCTTCTTTTGCCTTTTGGGGAAGTTGTTTCAGAATTTCTTCCATTACTCTGCTTCATAAACCTTTTCACCGTTAATGAATGTTGCGAGTACTTTTGTATTTGGAAGTTCCTTTTCGTCCACCTTCATAATATCTTTATCGAGAATCGTGAAATCTGCAAACTTTCCAACTTCAATACTTCCCTTTTCATTTTCTTCAAAGTTTGCAAAAGCTGCCCAAATGGTCATTCCTTTTAAAGCTTCTTCCCGAGTTAAAGCATCCTTCATTTGAAAACCATTTTCGGGATAATTTTTTAAATCTTTACGAGCAACGGCAGCGTAAAAAGTGTACATAGGGTTTACGTTTTCCACAGGAAAATCGGTACCCAAAGCAATGCTTCCTGCTTTGTCCAATAATTCCTTATAAGCATAAGCGCCTTTCATCCGTTCCGCTCCTACTCTATCCTCGGCCCAATACATATCGCTGGTAGCATGCGTTGGTTGTACCGAAGGAAGTATGTTATTGTTGTCATTAAAATAATCGAAATCTTGTGGTGAAATAATCTGCGCATGTTCCACTCTCCAACGTTTATCGGTTTTACCTTCCAATGCTTTTTTATAGGCCCGAAGTACTGCAATGTTTGCGGAATCCCCAATAGCATGTGTATTCATTTGAAACTCTGAAGCTGCAATTTTTTGGGCTAAATAATCCAAGCTGTCGGCAGTTGTAATCATCGCTCCAAAATGATGAGGCATATCGCTATATGGCTCACGCATTGCCGCACCACGGGAACCCAAAGCACCGTCTGCATAAACTTTAAAGGAACGCACATTTAATCTATCGGTTTTATAAATTCCATTATTTAAATAATAATCACGGTTTTTGGGACTGTTACTGACCATTGCATACATTCTCAGTTTAAACTTTCCCTCTTTTTGAAGTGTATCTATCAATTCAATAATACTTCTATCCAAACCAGCATCATCAACAGTTGTTAATCCGTATTGTAGGCATAATTTTTCAGCTTCCAAAAGTGCTTCAGCGGAAACTTCAATTGTAGTTTCTGGGAAGGTTTTTCCTATTAATCGCATTGGCGCATCAACAATTATTCCCGTTGGCTCGCCATTTTCCAAAACTATTTCGCCTCCGGCAACTTTAGTTTTTGAAGTGATTCCCGCCAATTCCAAAGCCTTTGAATTAACCAACATAGCGTGACCATCAATCCTGCGCAAAGAAACTGGCGTATTTGGAAATAAGGAATCCAATTCTTTTTTAGTGGGGAAGTTTTTATCATCCCAATCGTTTTGGTCCCAACCGCGGCCAATGATGTAAGGCATTTTCTTTTCTTCCTGAAAGGCCACCACACGGCCCAAAACTTCTTCAAAACTTGTGGTTCCCACTAAATCTACTTGCTGCAAAGCCAATCCAAGCCCGTACAAATGGGCGTGGGCATCAATCAATCCCGGAACCACGGTATTGCCTTTGGCATCGTAGGTTTCCTTGATTTTATATTTAAGTTCAAGCTCAGGTTTTAAACCTATTTCGAGGATTTTTCCGTCTTTTACAACTAAGGCATTTGCGGTGCTGAAATCTTTATCAACCGTATAAATGGTTGCGTTTTTTATCAGTAAATCTGCGGAAAGTTTTTCTGGGGCGCAGGATGCAATTGATATTGCTAATAAAAGGAAGAGTAATATTTTCATGGTTGGTTTTATTGAAGTGTAAAAATAGAAAACATCCGCCAAAGACGGATGTTTTCTGAAATTATAATTTCTTTTTAGAGACTACCAATCAAACTTATAGGTAACCCCAGCCAAACCTTGAATTCCCTGCACGGGATAATTCAACCACTTTTCGTAATTATCACCAAAAAGGTTGCTGCCCTTTACAAATGCTGAAAGTCTATCCGTGAACCTATAACCAAAGTGAAGATTGGCATCAACGTAGCCATCCAAAGTTACCTCTTGACCTACGGAATTCCCGAAAGGATCATTATTATAAACCAAATCCTTACGCTCGCCCACGTAAAACAAGGAAGCGCCACCGTATAATTTTTCGGTTATGTTGAAATCTGAAAACACCGAAGCCTTTAAATCGGGTAGATTCCACGCTTCACTTTGTAAATCTGTGCTGTAACTATTATAGGTTCCGTTAATTCCCAATGTGAATGTATTCGAAACCTCCACTTTTAGCTCCGCGAAAAAAGCAAGCGTATTCACATCGTCATAAACCACGTTGAAGGAATTTCCATATTCATAACCTTCAAAACTTGCGTTGTAAATCTTTAAAGGATTCATTTGAAAAAGCGCTCGGTTTTCATCTTTTCCGTACGAAGCCCGGACATTATAGGCTACAGAATTAGAGATTTTTCCTTTAATTCCGCCGAAACCTTCGTAAAGTTTTTTGGTAGGCGCAATATTTAAGGTAGGCGAAATAAATGGGTTTTCTTCCTTAAAATTATAGTAGGAATTTTGCTGAAGCCCGCCTTCTGCCCCTCCGTAAACAATCACGGTTTCGTCCAATAAACGATACGAGGCATTCAATCTTGGGTATAACGAAAAGTCCGTGTCGCTGTTTTCAGAATCCAAACTCACATATCCCGCAACCCCCAATGAAACGCTGAGATCATCATTTACAAAAGTGATTGACGGTGCCAAACCTGCATTTAAATAGCTGTATTTAATGTCTGAAGTGTTTGTGTAATTTCTGTCGAAACTTCCACTTAAATAATCGATATCGCCATCAATATTAAAAGTCAGGTTTTCCAACGGAAATGAAAACTCAGGTTTCAAGGTTGCGTTAAATTCCGAAGAAGAAAACGCATCGCCCAAATAGCGGATATTCAAGGCTGCCTTTTCAAAAAACGAATCGTCCAACGCAATACTTCCGCCCGCGTAACCGCTAAAATACATCTGCAACGGATCAATATCCGCAATTACGTTATCGGGATACGTTACGTAATCTTCGGGCAAACCGTACCAGTTGTATATTTGATGCTCCACGCCCGCATCGAGCCTGTAGGTTGCATCTTTTTGTCTGCTTGTGTAATTTGCATCCAGACTCGTATCGTAATATTTATTGTCCAGTTTCACATCATTTATATCGCCTTGCGAAGAATTGTGCCGAAAGAAAAACCCAGCGTTATCGGTACGGCTAATTTCAAAATTGCTGTAGAATTCGCCTAAAATGGAAGTGTAATTTCCGAAGCCCAGCGTTGCGTAATTATCGTATAATTTAATGGGTTTTGCCTTTTCAACTGTAGTAGCCTTGCCTTTCACAGGTGTAAAAGTGGAAGCCACCGGAACCGAGAAAATACTGTACTTCACCTCCTTTTTTGTGGTGGAAATGGAATCGTTCAATTCAGGGGTTTCCTTCACTTTAAAAGCATCCGAAATTGTGGGCGTGTATGGCTTTACAATATTTACAACCTCAGGATCGAGTTCTTTTTCCTGCGAAAACATCGAAAGATTGAACAATAATATTGTTGCGATTGAAAATAATACTATGCGTTTCTTTGACATATTTATACTAATATCGTTTTAAAATAATTGCTTAGTTTCCGCCGGTTTCAACGGAAGAATTGGTTTTCGCCTCTGCGTTTTTGATTACCGCGAGTTCTGCTTTTGCTTCTTCAACTACCTCTGGGAAATCGGTAAAGTTTTTGGTTACACTTTCCAAAATATAGGTCGCTTGGTACGCATCCTTCAAAGCGTAAAAATTCTTCGCCATTAGCACCAAACCTTTGGCGCCGTAGAGTTTGTAGCCCGAATAATCTTTCGCCAATATCTGCACGGAAGCGTTTGAAGCTTCGTAATTTCCTTCCTTGTTTTTGAAATAGGCATCGTAATAAAGCGCTTCGGCAGCAAGGGCTCCGGTTGCTATTTTCTTTACTTCGGTGTAAGCGGTTTTGGCTTTTGCCTCGTTATTGGTCTTCATTGCCGAACGGGCGATGATTACCTGTGCATCACTTTTAATTGAATTGTCTATTTTAGAATTTTGAAGCACTTTTTCGGCATAATTTACCGCTTCGGCATATTGTTTCAATTCATACGAAGCCTTCATACTGTTGGTCTGCGCGAAGATTATATTCTGTGGAAAATCTGCTTCGGCTTCCAAACGGGTTAAATATTTTAAAGCGTTTTGGTAATCCTTTTTACCCAAATACAATTCCGAAACCCGCGCCAAAGCTTGTTCAGTAAATTCACTTCGCTCACGGTTCACAACATATTCAAAATGTGGGATGGCTTGATCGTTTTTTCCGTCAACGAAATAAATCTGACCCAAATAAAAATGTGCGTTTAAAGCGTGCTGCCCATTCGGGAATTGTTTTAAATAATCCTCAAATCTGCCTTTGGCTTGACTCTGGTTATTCTCCAAATACGGTTGTTCCGCCGCCAAATATGTGGCATCGTCAAGCTCCGTATCTCCCACTTGCACATAATCCAATGTTTTTACCCAACGGGCGTATTCGTCAACATTTCCTTGGTCTATGTAAATTATTTTTGCGGAAGAAACAGCCTGCAACGCTTCGGGCGTTGATGGAAAATCCTTCGCCACTCTTTTGAAAATTGCCAACGCATCGTTGCTTTTTCCGGTGTTGTCATAAATCAAGGCTTTTTTCAACAATGCTTTTGAAACGAAACTGCTGTTTGGAATGTCGCGAACCAATTGATCGTAAGCAGAAATAGCTTCGTTGGACTTGTTTTGCGCCACATAGGTATTTCCCAATTCATACAGCGCATCGTCGCGATAAACGGATTTATTATATTTTTTTATGAAGGCAATCAGTTCCTCAATTTTCTTTTCGCTGCGGTCCACAAAACCATAGCTGATGGCTTTTTGAAACTGCGCGTAATCGTTATCGCCGCCTAAATCGATTGCGGAGTTGTAATTTTCCATCGCTGGCCAATATTGGCTGGTTACAAAATAGCTATCGCCCAATCGCAGTAAAGCGTCCTTTTTACGGGCAGTTTCAGCGGAAGAAGAACCTACGTAACTTTTGAAATTTGAAATAGCTTCAGTATAATTTTTAAGTTTGAATTGGTTATAGGCCAAATTGTATTTCAAATTTTTATATTCTGAAGTGTTCTGCGCGCCCGGCATTTCTGCAAACTTTTTATAGCCCGCCAACGATTTTTCGAAATTTGAGAGTTGGTAATCGCTTTCAGCCTTCCAATAAGTTGCGCGCGCTGTGAAATCCTGGTTTTTGGGATATTTCAGGCTTTTGTCAAAAAACGAAATCGCTTCGTTGTAATCGGCTTCGTTGTACAATTCAATGCCGCGGTAAAAAGCAACTTTTTGATATGCGGTTTCATCAGCAAAGTTTTTGTTGTTTTCAAGCAAATCCAACGCCTCTTTGTAATTTTTTGAAGTGATATAACTGTCAATCAGCAATCCTTTCAGTTCGTCATTATTAGCGTTGTTCGGGTATTTTTCAATAAACGATAGCAAAACCTGGGGCGTGCTTTTGTAGCTGTTGCCAATTTCATAGCTCAGTTTTGCGTAATTCAAATACGCATCTTCTTGAATTTCAGCACTGAAATCCATTTCCGAAGCATTTTTAAAGGCGTTTAACGCTTCCTGTTTTTTGTCGAGTTTCAGATAGCTTTCCGCCAAATGGTAATACGCATTTTGGGCCACGGCATTCCTTCCGTCAACGATTTTGTTGAACTCGCCAATGGCGCTTTCGTAATCGCCCTGTTTGTAATATGCGTAACCCAATTGGTAGTAATCGGTATTGTTCCATTTGCCGCGAAAACCTTTGTACTCCTTTAAGTAAGGAATGGCTTCGGCATATTGGCCAAGATTGAAATAGCTTTCGCCAATAATTTTTGAAAGCTGGCTTTTTTCCTGTGGGCTGGATTTATCAAACTGCTCCTTCCCCATCGCGATGGCCTTTTCGAAATTTCCAAGCTTGAAATTCATATCGGCTTGGTAATAACTAAGATCTTCAGAATATCGCTCCTCACCTTTTACTTCCTCGAAATTTTTGTTCGCTTCCTCGTAATCGTCACCTTCATAAGCGATAAAACCCAGATAATACTTCGCCTGCGAGCCATATTTCTGTGAAGTGGAAACCTTGTTGAAATAGCTTTTCGCCTGGTCATATCGCTTCGCCTTAAAATAGACGTAACCATTGTTGAAATTAAATTTTTCCTGCTCGCTTCGGCCCAAATTTCCCGTATCAACTTTTTCGTACCATTTTTGGGCGTGCGAATATTTTCCGTTTTCAAAATAATAGTTTGCCACATCAATATACGCCGAATTCCGCTTTAAACTCGTGGGATATTTCTCCACAAATTCTTCCATTAATTGATCTGCATTTTGCTGATTTAACCGAACGGCCGCATTTGCAATATAATAGGCGCAATCGCTCTGCACAGTTTCGTCTTCGCTGCTGTTTTTTATTTTGTCGAAAAGACTTTGCGCGGCTAAAAACTGCCCGTTGTTATATAATTCCAGCGCTTGGTTGAAATCAGCTAGATCATTTGTAAAGACCGCTGTTTGCTGCGAAAAGGATGAAAATGAAAGGAATAGGAAAAGTGAAAAAACAAGAAAATTCTTTATCATTATTTACAGTTTTTGTGGCGTAAAGATATTTAACTTTAAATGTAGCTTTCGGCGATACTGTAAATTTTTAAGGTTTAATTAACGAATGTTTTTTTGGTGAATTTTCTTAGGAATATAACGACGTAAAAGTGAAATAAGTATGTACCTCTTCAACAGAATTTAACATACATTAAAACGCTTTAAAAAAATACCCTAATTTTAAAACTTTACAAATTATAAAAGTATTATTATGAACAGATTATTGATTTTCGCCATTATATTATTTTCTCTTTCGGCCACAGCACAACGCAATCCATTCGCGAATCTTACTGAAAAAAATGGCAAAATAGGCATTGGCACAACTACTCCCGACGAGCTTTTGACCGTAAAAGGAAAAATCCACACCCAGGAAGTTCTGGTAGATCTTGACGGAGCTGTAGCGCCCGATTATGTTTTTGAAAAGTATTTCAATGGATTTTCAGAAGCAATGCCGCAATACAGCTTGATTTCTTTGGAAGAACTTGAAACGTTTTTAAAAGAAAACAACCATCTGCCAGATGTACCTTCCGCTGAAACAATGCAGGCCGAAGGAATTTCATTGAAAGAAATGAACTTGATTTTGCTGCAAAAAATTGAGGAATTGACACTTTATACACTTCAGCAGCAAAAAGAAATTGAGAAATTAAAAAGTAAATTTTCGCAAACTGAAAATACGCAAAAATGAAATTTAAAATTCTAGTATTACTTTTTGG
>Ga0209344_10005505_pt1 | contig 10905 bp, 8 predicted proteins | sample Cruoilmetagenom6_FD_187293 | JGI IMG/M metagenome (GOLD analysis project Ga0209344, IMG submission 187293) | Oil polluted marine microbial communities from Coal Oil Point, Santa Barbara, California, USA - Santa Barbara Oil Seep Sample 6 (SPAdes)... | ecosystem: Environmental > Aquatic > Marine >...
TTACTGGCCCGGGTTTGATATGAAACCCGGGTTATTGTATTAATGATTAAAGTTTTTCTTTAGCCAGGTCATCAAATCCCAGGCTTTTTAACACAACATAGAGGGATCGTTGGCGGGATTCAGTAAATACCCTGGTGACCCGTTCAAGGGCGGCTCCCTTTTCTTTGCGATCCTTGGATAGAACCCCAGGTTTCTTAATCCTTTCAAGATAATTTGCAGCCATAGAGACATCATCCCCGGTTTGTTCAAGGGCCTGAAGTGTGAATTCTTCCAAATATTCTAAATAGAGTTTTTGGTTCATTTTGTTATCCTATATTTTCAGTAAATCTTTAATTTCGGGAAGCAGCCAGGGGATGATCTGAACTGATGCGAGTAATATTGTCAGGCTGGTTAGCCCGACACTAACCAGTGTAGATTGAGGTGCGCCAAATACATATTGCAATGCAAAACTCAATCCGATTCCAACAATACTTGCCCCTATGGCGCGGAGAAAGGTCCCTGTTAATTTTGGACGAAAGGGAATGACCTTATGCAACAGGAAAAACAGCAGCAGTGTCTCGCCAGTAAAGGCCAGAGAGTTTGCCAGGCCTATACCCGGCGCACCCAATTTCCGGGATAGAGGAATTGCGATGGCCAGGAATGTAATGGACGCGGCCGCTGAAGCCAACAGGGGTGTTTTGGCATTCTGCTGGGCATAAAAAGCCCTGGCAGATACTTCCAGCAGCGAATGGCCAACGAGGCCTACCAGGAAAGCCCGCACGGTCCACAAAACCAGATTAGTTCCTGCTGGATCAAATCCCAGAAGTAGAATAATCGGCTTGAGATTAACAGCCAGGATAACTGCTATTGGAATGGTCAGGCCGGTGATCACCCGGATACCCTTTTCAATGGTAGAGCGGAAACCAGCATTATCCCCGCTGGTGATCTGCTCTGAGAGTGTGGGGAGTAATGCAGTTCCGAGAGCTGTGCCAATCAAGGATTCAGGAAGCTGCATGAAAAGCCATCCATACACCAACGCTGTTACAGCTCCGGTTGGCAACCTGGAGGCAAGATTATCCTGGGTTATGAAAACCAATTGAATGAAAAATACGGTTAATACACGGGGGCCCATTAACCGCATAACCCGCAATATTCCAGGGTCTTTGAAATTTAATTTCGGCTGCCATCGGAACCCGAATTTGAACAGGGTTGGGAGCTGGATCAATAAGAATAATAGAGCCCCAATAATCACTCCATATACAAGACCGTGAATACCAAGGTTGTAGGCAGGTAATGTGATTGACCCGATCTGGAAACCTTTTTCCGGGGCCAGGATCAGAATTCCAATGAGAGAGCCAATATCATACATACTGGGGGCTAGAGCAGGAACCAGGAAATGCTGCTGGGCTTGCAGTCCGGCGATCGCTATCCCACCCAATGAGAATAACAGTGTTGCAATCAAGTTTAATCGCATAAGATCCGTAACAAGGGCTTTCTGTCCGGCTGAAAATCCTGGAGCGATACCGATTTCCATGGACACCAGTTGTTTTGCACTTAATGCAACGAGGATCGAGACCACTGCAGTGATGAGAAATACACCGTTTGCGACCTGAGAAAACAACCCCCACATCTCTGATTTTGGTTTAGATTCCCTGTATTCTGACAGGATTGGAATGAATGCCATCGCCAACGCACCACCTGATATCAAAGCAAATACCAGGTCCGGGATGTTATTGGCAGCATTAAAGGCATCTAGCTCAGTGGAAAGGTTAAAAGTCCGTGCGATCAGGACATTTCGGATAAAACCGAGAATTTTTTCCAGGCCAAAGAATATTGCAATAACCAGGGTTGACCGGGCAATGTGTTTCATGATGGGAGTATAGCATACTTGATTGATCTCACCTCTCTGTGCAGTGACTGATAACATGGCTCAATTGGGAGCTTGATTACTCTCGAGGTTTTCCTTTGCGAATGACTTATCTTATGTTTACCACGGGGCTCTTTCCTTTTGATTTCGAAGGTTCAGTGGTAAGATATAGCTTGATTTAATCCAGATTTTCATGGGAATTATCTGGCACAAAGAGTAAAAAGGGAATCATGAAAGTAGCGCTTACAGGATCTATCGCATATGACTATTTAATGTCCTTTCCGGGACATTTTCAGGAACATATCCTGGCTGATAAATTGGAATCTATCAGCCTTTCTTTTTTGGTTGAAAGCATGATCAAAAGAAGGGGAGGTGTTGGCCCGAATATCGGATATACAATGGCATTGCTTGGTGGGGATCCGATACTTTTCAGCACGGCGGGACAGGATTTCGCTGAATACCGCTCATGGTTAGATTCTAAAGGTGTTGATACCAGAGGCGTACAGGTGATCGAAGATGAGTTTACAGCATCCTTTTTCGCTACAACAGATCGGGATAACTGCCAGATAGCTAGTTTCTATCCCGGGGCAATGAGCCATGCCTCAGAAGTGAAAATAGCAGACTGGCAGGGAGAAAAATTGGATCTGATCGTTATCTCTCCCACAGATCCAATAGCGATGGATCTGTATATTGACGAAGCTGCAGCCTTGAATATTCCTTATCTTTACGATCCCAGCCAGCAGACCGTTCGTCTCTCCGGAGATGAGCTCCGCAAAGGCGTGGAAGGAGCATACGCTCTATTTACCAATTATTATGAGTTCTGTTTGATTGAAAAACATACTGGTTTATCCCTTGCAGATATCCAGGACCTTGTTGAAATTTTAGTGATCACCAAAGGTGAGGACGGATCGCTTATTTATTCCGGCGGGAAAGAGATTGAGGTCCCGGTTATTCCTCCCAAGACTATTATTGACCCCACAGGCGTTGGAGATGCTTTCCGGGGTGGTTTCCTGACCGGTATGAGTTACGATTTGGGTCTGGAATTATGCGGCCAGATAGGAGCTCTGGCGGCTGCTTACTGTCTGGAAACAGATGGCCCCCAGAGTCATTCCTACACTGTGGAGGAGTTCATCCACCGCTTCAGAAAACATTTTGACGATCAGGGAAAATTGGACCAATTATTATAGACGTTAATCTATAAGCTAACGGTTTATTTCATTAATGGGAGCTTATTTAATAGGAGAAGAATATGGAAAATTATGATATCAAGGATAAATCATTGGCCGAAGGTGGCCGTAGACGGATTAAGTGGGCAGAGCGAGAAATGCCAGTTTTGCGTACAATCCACGAACGTTTTGTCAAAGAACGTCCTTTTGAAGGTATACGCATGGCTGCTTGTTTACATGTGACAACCGAGACTGCCAATTTGATGAAAACCCTCCAGGCTGGCGGTGCCGATGTAGTGCTGGTGGCATCAAATCCACTATCCACCCAGGACGATGTGGCTGCTTCCCTGGTAATGCATAATGAGATCCCGGTCCATGCAATTAAGGGTGAGGACAACGTAACCTACTATAAACATATCAATGCTGCTATCGATCACAAACCTCATGTGACTATGGATGATGGCGCTGATGTAGTCAGTACTTTGCATAAAGATCGCCGAGAAAATCTTGATGACGTGATTGGCGGTACAGAAGAAACAACAACCGGGGTCATCCGCTTAAGGGCAATGGCAGCAGACGGGGCCCTGGAATTTCCAGTGGTCGCAGTCAATGACGCTATGACCAAACACTTTTTTGACAATCGCTACGGTACCGGCCAGTCCACGATGGATGGCATTATTCGGGCAACCAACGTCCTGATTTCTGGGAAGACATTTGTTGTTGGCGGCTACGGTTGGTGCGCTCGGGGTTTGGCAGATCGGGCCAGGGGGATGGGTGCTAATGTGATTGTGACAGAAATCGATCCTCTTAAGGCTTTGGAAGCGGTTATGGACGGCTTTCGGGTTATGCCGATGGTTGAAGCTGCTGCGATCGGTGACGTGTTCTGCACCTTGACCGGCGATCTGCATGTGCTTGACACACACCATTTTAATGCCATGAAAGATGGCGCGATCATCTCCAATTCAGGACATTTCAATGTTGAGATCAATATCCCTGCTCTTGAAGAAATGGCAGAGGAGAAGATCCGCGTTCGACCGATGATCGATCAATACCTGATGGAGGACGGAAGGCGATTGAATTTATTGGCTGAAGGCCGATTGGTCAATCTGGCTGCAGCAGAAGGGCATCCCTCCAGTGTGATGGATATGTCTTTTGCTAACCAGGCGTTAAGTGCCGAGTATTTGATCAAGAATGCTGACAAGCTTAAGAACAAAGTCTATCCAGTTCCGGAAGAGATTGACGCCGATATTGCCCGCTTGAAACTTGAGGCAATGGATATCAATATCGATGTTCTGACCCCAGAACAGGTCAAATACTTGAATTCCTGGCAGGAAGGAACATAAGAAAACCAGTAGATTTTAGATCCATAAATCCCGGGCATAGTCCCGGGATTCTTTATTAAATGATTAAGCCCTTCTCAGGAACTGTTTTTTTGGTTTCAATCCCTGTTTTTTTTCGAACCAGAGTACAATTTGGAGCAAGGTTGTATTTGTCACTCCCCGTTGCTTCATATTTGGTCTAACAGGGTAATTAGATCTATTGGAAGGTGATTATGACAGATCTTTCCCGCAAGGAATTCCTGCGTTTTCTGGCAGCTAGCTTAGGCAGTATTTATCTGTCTGGTTGTATGGATCAGGATAAACTTTTGTCCAAATCCCTATCGCCAGACAAGATCACTCCCACACCTTTTTTACCTGATCCTCAGAATACTAATTCGACTGACCCCACATCTGAACCGGAAGAAATACCCACACAAGAACCTTCAGCTACCCCCGATTCTGTTTATCCGGATTTGGCAGTAGCCCGTAAGGGGGATCCTGAGCAGATGGTCCGGGCGGCTGTTGAATCCCTGGGTGGGATGGGCCGGTTTGTGAAACCGGGGGATGTTGTTGTGGTAAAACCCAATATCTGCGCTTCTTATCATAGTTACGAATATGCAGCGACGACCAATCCCTGGGTAGTTGGAGCTGTCGTGAAAATGGCTTTGGAATCTGGAGCTAAACAGGTCAAAGTAATGGATTTTCCTTTTGGCGGTACTGCTGAACAGGCATATCGGGCCAGTGGTATCCAGGCGGAGGTTCAAAAAGCTGGCGGAAAGATGGTTGTTATGTCCAATATCAAATTCGTGGAAACTGCTATTCCAAATGGTAAGGACATGAAATCTGCCCGGATCTATGACGATGTGCTCCGCGCTGATGTGCTGATCAATGTGCCAATTGCCAAGAATCATGAGCTGGCATTGCTGACCCTCGGGTTGAAAAATTTGATGGGTGTAATTTATGACCGCCCATATATGCACATCAACCTGGGACAGCGGCTGGCTGATTTGAGTACGCGTGTGCCTTCCAATTTGGTGATAGTGGATGCAGTGCGGATGTTAATGGCACATGGCCCGACCGGTGGAAATCTGGCAGATGTGAAAAAGGCGGACACGATCATTGCCTCCCCGGATATCGTCGCAGCAGACAGTTATGCGGCAACAATGTTTGGATATGAACCTGATCAACTGATATATATAAAAAAGGCTGTGCAGATGGGCTTGGGAATTAAAAACCTGAGCAAACTGAATATCAAGGAGATTGACCTTGGCTAAGAAGGGGAATACAGGAAGAAAAGGATTATCACCTTCCCAATGGGTGAAAATAAGGAAAGTCAGCCAGGTGGTATTCTTTATCATTTTCCTGATCCTATTCTTTTGGTCCAGGCGGGAATTCTACCTCAATCCTTCGATCGAATCTGGTTTCAAGGAAGATCTTGTTAATATTCCTCTAAAATTGGATCCTCTGGTAATGATCGCTCAAGCCATCGCCAGCCGAAAGATCCTGAAAGGATCCCTGCTGGCTTTATTCACTTTGGTCTTGACATATATTCTGGGACGGGTTTGGTGTGGTTGGTTTTGCCCCATGGGTACAATATTGGAGTGGCTTCCCATCCGCACCTGGAAAAAGAGGCAACCTTCAGTTCCAGAGTGGTTTCGGGGGATAAAGTATGTCTTGCTGTTGGTAATACTGTTTTCCGCTCTTTTCACCAACCTTACATTATTATTCCTGGATCCTCTGACGATTGGTTATAGGACGCTTACCACGGCGATCTGGCCAGGTTTGGATAAATTTGTAACTTTTCTAGAATTGAAATTGATCAGTATACCTTTTCTATCCGCTGCTGTAGGTGGTTTTGATTCTCTGATCCGTCCTGCGATCTTCCCAGCTCATCCGGCATTTTTCAGATATGGACTTTTGTACTTTGGGTTTTTCATCAGTTTGATTGTTTTGAATGTCCTGGCACCCCGTTTCTGGTGCCGGTATTTATGTCCTTTAGGGGGGTTATTGGGATTGCTTGGAAAAGTTAGCCTGGTTGGTTGTGAGATAGAAAGCAGCTGCTCAACTTGCGGGAAGTGCATTCCGGAATGTCCCACTGGCGCGATCAAGGATGAGGAAGGTGTTTATTGTGACCCCGGGGAATGCACTATGTGTTTGGTTTGTGCTGAGAATTGTCCGGGAGATTCTGTAAAATTCCCGTTCAAGATCACAAAATTCCTCCGTGAACCTTATGATATAGATCGTCGCAAAGTTCTCCTATCCTTAGGCGCCACCGCTGTTGGGGTGGGATTGCTGGAAACAAATTTTGCGGGACAGTTGCTTCCTCCCACACCTATCAGACCGCCGGGCGTAATGAATGAGAGATTTCTAAGTGCCTGTATTCGCTGCGGGGAATGCAGTACCGTGTGTCCGACAAATGCGATCCAGATGGCTGTTTTTGATGGCGGAGTGGAAGGTTTTTGGACCCCAGTCGTCGTTCCAAGGATTGGGTATTGTGATTATTCCTGCAATGCTTGTGGACAGGTTTGCCCGGTAGAGGCTATTCCACCATTATCCGTTGAGGAAAAACGGGTCCAGGTCATAGGAAAAGCCCATGTTGACAGGGAACGGTGTCTGCCGTGGGCTGAGGATCAGGAATGTATTGTTTGTGAGGAAATGTGCCCGATTGCGGATAAAGCCATTGAACTCGAACTGGTTGAAGCGCCTGATGGAGAAGGCGGGATAAAAATCCTCCAGAGGCCAGTAGTTATTCGCAAGCTATGCATCGGCTGCGGTATCTGTGAGACAAAATGTCCAGTAGCTGGAGAGGCTGCGATCCGGGTTTGGGTGCCAACTGGCGGGAACAAGAACGGCCATAATCACCATGGATGAAAGTAGCAGAACTCTCCAGTTTTGATCCTTCTAAATGGATTTCCCGATTTCAGTCCAGGGCAATAAAGACCTTGCCGAAACCAAACACCTCTGCATCAAAGACAAATATCAACCCCGCTGTGTTGGCCGGAACCTGGAAACCAATTTGCCCTCTGACCCTTTCCCCTGGTTGAAGTTCGTCATCTGGTAATCCACTATCGATGATAGATTGAGCCCCAAGATGGAAAGTATATTTTTCCCCAGTATTGTCTTTTAAGTACATTTGCACAATGCTGGTGACCTCTTGAACGGTTTCCCCCTGATTCTCAACCTGAACATCAACTGAAACAAATTGGTAACCTTCTTTTGGTTTGACAAGATCAGTTCCAGAAGGATAGGTAACCCCTAATATCTGGATGACCATGCCCGAAATTTCGATCTGTTCTCCAACAGAGAAAACCTCCTGGCGATGAGCCAAATTCAAATCAGCTGGTGGGTTCATTGCAACTGGTGTACTGCCAAGATTCACTGATACTTCACCTATCCCCATCAAATTTGCCTCGTAAACAAAAATGAAATTCGTCAGATTTTCAGGGACATGGAAACCTACTTTTCCGCGGACGACCTCGCCTGGATTGATTTCTCCGTTTGGGCTATTACTTCCAGAAGCCAAATTTGCTTTGCCGTTAATATTATATTTTTGGCCTGAACGGTCTTTTAATGTCATTTGGAAGACCGGGGAACTGTTAAATGATCTTTCTCCCTGGTTAGCGATCATCAAGTCCACAACCAGGTATTTTTTTCCATTATCAGGTGGATTAAAATCGCCCCCTGGTGGTTGATCCCAGCCTAGAACGACCAGAACTGCATCATTGATGCTGACGATATCCCCAACTTCGTAGATTGTCTCCTGCGGTATCTGGGCAGGGTCCCCACTGGAGGGTTGATCGCTCACTCCAATATCGCCGATCTTCGTAGGTTGTTTTTCAATCTGGCATCCAGTTATAAATAAGGCCAGGATCATGAAAACGGCAAATAATTTATGGGTTTTTCGATTCATAATAAATTCCTCGGGTGAAAAACTATACCAGGCTTTAATTTTATCCGTTTTATCTTTACCCGTATATATCTATAATACAAATCTTGATGCGGTTAAGTTTAAGTATGAATAACCCTTTACAAGTGTGGGTTGATGAAACTTGAAAAAATGATTTGGTCATCGCACAGATTTTCTAGCCCTGGATTGTGGTAAAATTCTGTCCCACAGAATACGAAGTTGTCATATTTTGCCATTTTTTCAAATTTTGCTTTCTGAATGTCTTCTTTTGAGTCGTGGAGTAAATGATGGTCATCGACAACATTAAGCAATTCCTTCTAAATCCTCCCAAAGATATCTCTGACCCAAAAATGTATTTGAACAGGGAATTTAGCTGGCTGCGTTTTAATGACCGCGTATTGGAAGAAGCGCTGGATGAATCCCATCCCATCTTGGAGAGATTGAAATTCCTGTCAATATTTTCAAGCAACCTGGATGAGTTCTTTATGATCCGGGTTTCAGGGCTTATCCGGCAGATGGAAGCCAGTGCTCATAAAACACCTCCTGACGGATTTCTGCCATCCGAGCAAATTGCCATGATCCGCCAACGGCTGCAGCCAAGACTGGAAGAGCAATATGATTGCTGGAAAAACGACTTCTTGCCAAAAATGGAAGAGCAGGGCATAAAAATCCTTCATTATAATCAGCTCAAACGTAAACAGCGGAAGATCCTGCGGAGATATTTTAAGAAAGAGATCTACCCGGCATTGACTCCTTTGGCTTTTGATCCTGGACATCCATTTCCACATATTTCGAATTTATCCATGAACCTGGCAGTTGTGGTCCACGACCCAAAACATGGACAGCGTTTTGCCCGATTGAAGGTTCCAAAGATATATTCACGTTTGATTGCCATTCCGAGTGAAGAAACAGCGGATGAGTTCCAAGAGCTTGGGCTCAATGATCGCAGTTCAACGATATTTGTCTGGTTGGAAGAGGTCGTAAAAGCTAACCTCGATCTGCTATTCCCGGGGCTGAAAGTCGAGGCGGCTTATCCATTCCGGGTTACGAGGGACGCTGATCCGGAAATAGAAGAAGATGAAGCCTCAGACCTTCTCTCTGCAATTGAGGAAAGTGTCCGGGTTCGTCAATTTGGTTCTGCGATTCGCCTTGAGATTGATACGACTATGCCCGATCAGGTTCGAGATATTCTGCAAACCAATCTCGATGTTGCGTCTTTCCAGATCTACGTGGTAGACGGACCGATCGGATTAAGCGACGCCATGGAATTGATGGGTATTAATCGCCCAGAATTAAAGGATAAACCCTTTAAACCCTCGATTCCACCCTCGCTCTCTACTGAAGAAAGCATGGTATCTGTCATTCGCAGGAAGAATGTGCTTCTTTATCATCCTTATGACGGCTTTGATCCCGTGATCCGATTCATTCGTGAAGCCGCACGTGATCCAGAGGTGCTGGCTATAAAGATGACACTCTATCGGGTAGGTCCGGATTCTCCGATCGTTGCCGCATTGATGGACGCCAGGGAAAACGGTAAACAGGTTGCTGTTTTAGTAGAGCTGAAAGCCCGTTTTGATGAAGAGAATAATATAGTCTGGGCCAAAGCTCTCGAACGCGCAGGTGTCCATGTTGTTTATGGATTGATTGGATTGAAAACACATGCCAAGGTGAGTGTTGTGATTCGCCATGAACAGGATGGTATCCGACGATATATTCATATGGCAACGGGGAATTACAACGCGGTCACTGCACGGTTATATTCAGATATTGGTTATTTCACCTGTAATACTGCTATTGGAAAAGACGTGTCTGCCCTGTTCAATGGATTGACCGGATATTCAAGAAAGGAAGAATATAAAAAATTATTGGTCGCGCCAGGGGATATGCAAAAAGGTATTATCTCCAGGATAGAAAGAGAGATCAAGGCCCATCAAAATAGTGGCGATGGTTATCTGGCATTCAAAATGAATTCGCTGGTAGACCATCATTGCATAAAAGCTTTGTATAAGGCCTCTCAGGCAGGTGTGAAGATCGATATCCAGGCCCGGGGAATCTGCTGCCTGCGCCCGGGTGTGAAGGGGATTAGTGATAATATTTCCGTTACCTCTGTTGTGGGAAGATTCCTGGAACACCCCCGTATCTATTACTTCCGGAATGGAGGAGATGAAGAAATCTTGCTGGGCAGTGCGGATCTAATGCCGAGAAATCTTTATCGTCGAGTGGAAACATTATTTCCTGTTGAAGACGATAAAATCAGAGATTCAATCCGGGATGAGATTTTGAATGTCCACTTAAGAGATAACGTAAAAGCCAGAAGAATGCTACCCGATGGCAGTTATGAAAGAGTAGAACCAGCTGAAAATGAAGAACTGCTGAATTCCCAGGAGTGGATGATCAAAAACAGAGGGATCTGGCATCATGCAGAGTAGTGTTCCAGCATAAGTCCTCATGCTGGAGTAGGGGGATAATATTCGATTTTAGATATAGAAGAAACGTACTCCTAATTTCCTGCAGCATCTCAACAACCTGTAATTAATTGGTGATAATAGTAATCCTGAATGGATTTGCATTTAAGGTAGCTGTTTTGCTTGACAAACCCGCGATATTATGCAATAATACTAATGTAATAATACACTAATACAATAGGAGAATATGAAATTACACTTA
>Ga0209344_10005506_pt1 | contig 10903 bp, 10 predicted proteins | sample Cruoilmetagenom6_FD_187293 | JGI IMG/M metagenome (GOLD analysis project Ga0209344, IMG submission 187293) | Oil polluted marine microbial communities from Coal Oil Point, Santa Barbara, California, USA - Santa Barbara Oil Seep Sample 6 (SPAdes)... | ecosystem: Environmental > Aquatic > Marine...
CTGATCAGCGTTTGACACCCCTGGGTATTGAAATAGGCTGTGTCGGGACACTACGGCAGAAGAAGTTCAATCTTAAGATGTCAATTCTTGATGGTTACAAAACAACAACCCAGTCATTGCAACTGTCTCCAAACGAAGCAAAGCGATATGGATTGAATGTTAATCGGGATGGTATTCGTCGGTCGGCCTTTGATCTGATGTCTTATCCGGATATTGACTATCAATGCCTTTCACAAATCTGGCCTGAAATGAATGAGGCACCGGATTGGGCGCAGGAACAGATTGAAACGGAAGCATTATATGCTGTTTATCTGAAGCGTCAGGAATCTGATATTGCGGCGGTGAGAAGAGATGAAGAAAAAATTATTCCGGCTGAATTTGACTATACGGATATTTCCGGTCTCTCGAATGAACTGGTCAGTAAACTGAATAATTTTCGACCTCATAATATAGCCCAGGCATCGAAGATTGACGGCATGACGCCGGCAGCTCTGACATTGCTGCTTGCCAGACTTCGCCGATTGGAGAAAAATATCAGGTCTGAAGGCCGACGCGGAGCAGCATAGCAAAATCGAATATGGCCAAACGTATTATACCTGCGCGCAGTGATCTTCAATTGTTACAGTCCGAGTTTCATGTTTCACGTGAAACAATCGAATTGCTGCAGATCTATGTTGATTTGCTGGTGGAGTGGCAGAGGAAGACAAATCTGGTTTCCAACAACACGATTGATGAAATCTGGATGCGGCATATTTGTGACAGTATACAATGCCATTCGATCTTTCCTAATAAGCGACACTGGCTGGATATTGGTACCGGCGCCGGCTTTCCAGGTTTGGTACTATCGATTCTATCCCGTAATGAACCGGGTTATGTCATGAATCTGGTTGAAAGCAATAACAAGAAATGTGCCTTTTTGCGCAAAGTGATTCGCGAAACCGGGGCTGCGGCCACGGTAAATGCCAACCGGATTGAGTCGGTTACGAAACAGTTTCAGGACACTCAGGTTGTAACTGCCAGGGCAGTTTCCTCTCTTGATAATCTTTTGCTGATGACACAATCCTGGTTAAATTCGGGCGCTGCGGGACTGTTTTTGAAAGGCAGAGACTATTCACAGGAATTGCAAAAATGTCGTGGCAGTTGGGAATTTGATCTGTTAGTACATCATAGTCGAATTGAAGAAAACTCTGTTTTGCTTGAAATTCAAAATCTCAAAAAACTGGAAATTTGAAGCAATTCAATCAGCAGTATGCAAATGATCTGCTTGAGGATTTTCCGGACACCGAAATGATTGTCAGTTGGAGAGTGAACTAGAATATGGGCAATAAAATTTCTCCACGAATCATTACAATTGCCAATCAAAAAGGCGGGGTTGGCAAAACCACGACAGCAATTAATTTAGCAACTGCATTGGCTGCTATTGATAAAAATGTACTTATTATTGATCTTGACCCACAGGGTAATGCCAGCACCGGGTTAGGCATCGATAGAAACAAGCGGGATGTGTCTACCTATGATCTGCTGGTGGGCAATAACGACTTGGCGGATACGCTGGTTCCAACTGCGGTCCCCCGACTTTATGTTTCGCCTTCAACGCTTGATTTGCTTGGGGTTGAAATGGAAATTGCGCAATTGCCCGATCGCGCTTATCGCCTGAGAAATGTGATCAGAGAGTATCAGTCAGATGAACTGCAGTTTGATTTCATCCTGATCGATTGTCCGCCATCGCTGAATTTGTTGACCATCAATGCAATGGCGGCGGCAACAGCATTGATTGTGCCATTGCAATGTGAATTCTTTGCGCTGGAAGGCTTGAGCCAGCTTCTGCAAACGGTTGAACAGGTACGCGCTTCGGTCAATCCGGATTTGAAAATTCACGGTATTGCGCTGACCATGTATGATCCGCGAAATAACCTGTCTAATCAGGTTGTTGATGATGTGCGAGAATTCATGGGGAAACAGGTATATGATACTGTGATTCCCAGGAATGTACGGGTATCAGAAGCGCCATCGCACGGGAAGCCAGCGATCTTATATGATCTTAAATGTGCTGGCAGCCAGGCCTATCTAAAATTGGCGGCGGAAGTTATTAAAAGAGAAAAACAATTGGACAAGGTTTGATTGTTCTGATGTTGCAAAAACCTCAGATTATTAAATTGGGAGTTTGGGTAAATGGTTGATAATAATGCGAAAAACAGACTAGGTCGCGGTCTGGCTGCCCTCATCGGTGACATTGATCCCAATCAGGAAACCAAAGCCGAATCAACCAGTCCCAAGGCCGATTTATTGACGCCAATTGAGTTTGTGCGCGCCAATCCGAATAATCCACGACGCCTGTTTCTTGATGCTGAGCTTCAGGATCTTGCAAACTCCATTGCCGAACATGGCGTTGTTCAGCCGATACTGGTACGAACGATTCAGGGCGAAGACCTTGCCGGGGCAAAGTATGAAATCATTGCCGGTGAACGACGATGGCGCGCGGCGCAAAAAGCCGGTCTGCATGAAATACCAGTGTTGGTGCGTGAAGTGGCTGACAGGGAAGCGCTTGAAATTGCGATTATTGAAAATGTCCAGCGGTCTGATCTCAATCCGGTAGAAGAGGCTATGGGCTATCAGCAGTTGATGGATGAGTATGATTACTCCCAAAATGAACTGGCCCAGATTATTGGCAAGAGCCGCAGCCATGTGGCCAATACATTGCGATTGTTGAAATTGCCGGATGAAGTGCGTCAAATGGTTGCCGATGGCGCGTTGTCCGCCGGCCATGCAAGGGCGCTGATTACCAGTGATAATCCGACCGAACTGGCCCATACCATTATCAGAGACGGGCTATCGGTGCGGCAGGCCGAATCACTTTCACAGGATGCTGACCATCAGCGTAATCGTCAATCAGCATCGCAACCGTCTGAGACCGTCAAAAACAGTGATATTGTTGCCTTGGAAACTCGTCTGTCAGATGCTTTGGGGCTAAAGGTTTTGGTTTCCTACAAGAAAAACGGGTCAGGTGATGTTAAGGTATATTATAAAAACCTGGAACAACTTGATGCTGTTTGCCGACATCTGGAATCGTAGTTTTAGCGACAATGTTGTTAACGCTTTCTGGCCTGAAGCGCGATGGCAAGCAGGGTAGTTGCGGCAATTGACCGGGCCAGGCTGGTATTAAAGCGGGTTTCATAGAAAGCTCTGTTGAGACGATTCATGGCGCTTTCCAGTTTCGTCAGGTCCCATTTTTTCAGTGAGGCAATAATTCTGTTCTTCCTTGAAAAATGAATTGGCGGTCGCGCGCTGTTGATAATTGAAGAGGCCTGCATGTTTGACCCTTTCATTTTTGCCAGGAAATAATGCAACATTTGCAAATGTCGCAAAGTGGCCCACATCAGCATATCGGGGGCACCACCGGCTTCAAATAACTGGTCCAGTTTTGATTGCAGGAAATCCGTTTGCCCCAGACAGGCGGCATCGATGATGTCATCATTTACTACCGCGGAGACATTTCCCAACAGACTGGATATTTGTTGTCTGGTGATGGTTTTTTCTCCGAGCGCAAATAATGCTAGTTTTTTTAATTCGTTTCTGCTGGCCCGGCGGTCTTCTCCAAGCAGTGATTTCAGATAGTTTTTCGTATCAGTATCGATTGACAGATTGTTGGCGGTAATTTCTTCCTGAATCAGTTGCTCCAGTGCGCTTGCGTTGTCCTGAAAACAGGGCAGCGCCATGGCATTCACCGAATTTTCAAACAGTTTTCGCAACGCGGAATCGCGTTTGATATCGCCACCTTCATAAATGATCCAGCATTTTTCGGGCGGATTTTCCAGGATTGGTTTGAATGCGGTCGCCAAATTTTTTCGGGTGGTGCCATTGATACGAATCAATTTGCTGTCGCCAAACATTGAAAAGGCATAGGCGTCATCGGATAGTCTGCCAGGGTCCGATGCAAGATCTTCGGCTTCATAACGCGAAATCGACATTGGTTCACCGGATTGCGGATTGAGTTTGGTCGCCAATTGTTGCGCACGTTCGTTAACCAGGCCCTGGTCCGGGCCATATAACAGCGTTAATGGAATTGATTTATCGGGCTTGGCGATATAGTTGTCGACATTTGCGGCTTTGATCTGGGCCATTTAGGGTCGTTATCTGCGTAAATCGGAGGCGAATGCGTGACGGAGTTTTTCAGCAACTTCTTTACCAGCCCGATTTTCCGCATCGCGCACGGCACGCTGGTTGGCAAGAATCTGACTGTTGCGATCAAAATAGGCCGAGGCCTTCCTGCTGCCATTGGCGATTCTTTTATTACCCTTTGAATCAATCAAAGTGTAGCTTGCCGTTACAGTGACGAAGCCGGCAGTTGTGTCGCTTAAACTTTTTTGAGCAGAAGTGCGCCTTTCAATTGAAGCAATTTGCAAATCAGCCTGATAACGTGGTTCCAGAGGCTGGTTGCTGGCGTTTAAAATGAAAACCAGATGGTTGCGCACCTGTTGTGCTACTCGCGTGTTGACTTCAGAAACGCTGATTTGTGAAAGTTGCGTTGACAAATTTCCGTTAACATCATCGGAAGGCGAATATAGCGGCCGAAAAGTACAGGCGGAGGTGGTCAGCAGAAATAATAACCCGGCTGATAATCTTGCTGTTTTCAGAAAATATGAAGGCTTATCAGACAACAATGTTCACAATCCTTTTTGGAACAACGATAATTCGTTTGGGTTCTCTACCATCCAGGGCAGTCTTTATCACATCCAGCTGATTTACGGCAGCAATAATTTCATCATTTGTAGCATCCGGATCAATATCAAGTTCGGCTTTTCGCTTGCCATTAATCTGAATGGGCATGGTTATTGAATTCACGACAAGCAATTGCGGATCGGCTTTTGGCCAGGGTGCCTGTGCAACCAATCCGGAATTTCCCATTTTCAACCAGCATTCCTCGGCCAAATGCGGCATCATCGGAGAAAATAATTGTATAATTATGTTGGTGGCATCAATGATCGCCGAATAGTCTTTGGAATCCGAATTGTTCGCTGATTTTTCTATTTCGTTTAAAAGTGAATATATTTGTGCCACGGCATTATTAAAACGCAATGAATTTATCATTTTGCCGATGTTATCGAGCGCCTGATGGGCCGTGCGGGTAAGATCGGTTACCTGGTGTTTGGCATCAGTTTGAAAAGCAGACACCTTGTTGACAACACGCCAGATGCGCTGAACAAAACGCCATGCGCCTTCAACGCCCGCCTCGGTCCAAATTACATCTCTTTCCGGCGGAGAATCAGATAGCATAAACCAGCGAGCTGTATCGGCGCCATAGGTAGTGATGAATTCATCGGGGTCGACGGTATTGCGTTTGGATTTTGACATTTTTTCAATGCCGCCAATGGTAATTTCTTCACCGGATTGCAAATCAAATGCCCTGCGAACATCGTTGATGGTTTCAAAACGGACCTCAGATGGCTGTAGCCATTTCCCGTCAGCAGAATGATAAGTCTCATGGACGACCATTCCCTGGGTAAAAAGACCATCAAAGGGTTCTTCAATTTGCAGATGTCCGGTTTTTTTCATTGCGCGGGTAAAATATCGTGAATACAGTAAATGTAAAATAGCGTGCTCAATGCCACCGATATACTGATCGACAGGCAGCCAGGCATTTACCTCATCACGGTCTACCGGCTGATCACAATTTGTGGAAGTAAATCGGGCAAAATACCATGAAGAATCGACAAACGTGTCCATTGTATCGGTTTCGCGCTGCGCTGCACCCTGGCATTTGGGGCAGGTTGTATTGCGCCAGGTCGGATGACGCAGTAATGGGTTACCCGGTGTTTCAAAGGTGACGTCATCGGGTAGCCTGATCGGCAGATTCTGCTTGTCTTCCGGAACAATGCCGCATTGCTCACAATGAATAACCGGAATTGGACAACCCCAGTATCTTTGGCGCGACAAGCCCCAGTCTCGCAGTTTAAAAGTAGTTTGACGACTGGCTTGCGGCTTGCCGTCTAAATGCATTGCGGCGAGCCGGTCAACCACATTGTCAAATGCCTCTTTCTCATTCATGCCATCGAGAAACTGGGAATTGATCATTTTGCCTTCACCAACATAGGCGATATCGGCAATAGCAGGGCTTGTTCCGTCGGCTGGTGTAACCACCGGGGTTACTTCCAAATCATAGGCCCGGGCAAAATCGAGGTCTCTCTGGTCATGGGCAGGGCAACCAAATATTGCCCCGGTGCCATAATCCATCAGTACAAAATTTGCGATATAGACCGGAATTTTCTTGCCTGTGATGAAAGGGTGATTGACGTTAAGCCCGGTGGCAAAGCCGAGTTTTTCAGCCTTGTCAATGGTAGCAACCGAAGTCCCCATACGACGACACTGCAGATTAAATTCGGCAATTTCACTATTGTGTTGCGCCAATTCCAACGAAAGCGGATGATCGGCAGATATCGCCATGAATGAAGCGCCAAACAATGTGTCCGGACGGGTCGTGAAAACTTCAATTTCACTGGTATCAACCAGCTCATTCGCACTGATCTCAAATCTGATATTAGCGCCCAAAGATTTGCCGATCCAGTTTCGTTGCATCAAACGAACTTTTTCCGGCCAACGCTTGAGATCATCCAGCGCTTCCAGGAGTTCGTCGGCACTATCGGAGATTTTAAAAAACCACTGGGTCAATTCTTTTTGTTCAACCAGGGCGCCTGAACGCCAGCCTTTACCGTCGATGACCTGTTCATTGGCCAGAACAGTCATATCAACCGGGTCCCAATTTACTTTGGCGTTCTTTCGGTAAACCAGACCTTGGTCGAGAAAATCGAGAAAGAGACTCTGCTGCTGCTGGTAATATTCAGGATCGCAGGTGGCGAACTCTCTCGACCAGTCCAGGGACAGCCCCATGGATTTCAACTGCGTGCGCATTGAATTAATATTCTGATAAGTCCAGTCTTTGGGATGAACATTGTTTTGCATGGCGGCATTTTCAGCCGGCATGCCAAATGCATCCCATCCCATTGGATGCAGAACATTATAACCGTTGGCCCTTTTAAAACGCGCCAGTACATCCCCCATGGTGTAGTTGCGTACATGGCCCATGTGGATGCGCCCGGAAGGATAGGGGAACATTTCCAAAACATAAAATTTCGGACGTGGATCTGTTGATGAATGTGCTGCTGTAAACAGTGCTTTGGTTTCCCATTCCTTCTGCCAGTGTGATTCGGTCAGAAGTGGGTTATATCGTTCATTGGTCATACTAGGTTTCTTGCCAGATTTGTTTGAAAGAGAAACAACAGAAAACCTTACCTTGGTCAACACTCGACATCAAACGAGAAGCTGTTTACAAGGCATTTTGGTTAAAATAACTGGAGCGGGAAGCCTGGTGGGTAAATCAGCTTATCATGATGTCGTAAATGACATTGAAATTTGTGAAAAGAATAATGGCAGAATGAACGGTGATACCACGCTTGTGGTTGTCTCAAAAACCTTTCCTGTCGATGAGATTTTACCTGTTGTAAATGCTGGTGCCAGAACATTTGGTGAGAACAGGGTTCAGGAAGCTGCCAGCAAATGGCCACAGATACGCGAACAATTTGATAAAATCGAACTGCATTTAATCGGCCCGTTGCAAAGTAATAAAGCGGCACAGGCCGTGCAATTGTTTGATGTCATTCAAACCATCGACCGGGAAAAAATAGCTGCTGTGATTGCAAGGGAGATGAAAAAACAGAATAAAAGTCTGCAGTTGTTTGTGCAGGTGAACACGGGCAGTGAACCACAAAAAGCCGGGGTGTTGCCGGAAAATACAACGGAGTTTGTCAGGTTTTGCCGTGAAAAATACGGCTTGCAAATATCGGGATTGATGTGCATTCCGCCAAATAATGAGGACCCGGGTCAACATTTTACTTTGCTGAAAAGGCTTTCAGAGGAATGCCAATGCCAATATTTATCCATGGGCATGTCGGCGGACTACAGACTGGCGATCGAATTTGGTGCCACCCATGTGCGCGTTGGCAGTGCGATATTTGGTCAACGGCCAACCAACAATCAATAAACTAAAGATGGATGTTTATGGTGCTGTTGGTCTTGCATCGCATCAGAAGTTTTTTCATATGCGCCAGTGAAACAGCAATGCAACCTTCCGTCGGGTTGTTATCGGAATGTTTCAGGTGAAAAAAAATGGCGCTTCCACAATTTTGTTTTCGTGGATGCAGATTGTGATCCAACACCAGACATATGTCATAAAGATTATCTTCGCGCCAAAGGGTTTCGTGACGCCATTTTGTGGGCAGCCTGACAAAACGATTGTAGAGCGGGCTATCGGTGTCATCACACCAACCGTAATCTTTTTTGGTTGCAATCATTATTATGTTTGTTGACAGACTGCGGATGCGGTCGGAACGGTAGAAACCGTATAAAATGTTGAATGTTCCCCGGGGCGTTGCGCCATCACCTTCGATCTTGTGGGCTACAATACCACCTTTTCCCAGGACGCAGGGAATCGATTGCCCGGCGAAACTTATTATCCCGGTTTTTTCGGCATGGCTGTTGGCGCGGATATCGAGGCTTGGATTTTTGTTCCTATTCAATCACTTATATCCCGGTCTGTTCACAAACACGTGTTTTTATACCGTCATACCTAAAATAAAGAAAGCGAGATGATTATAACAGATGATAAGCCGATTTTATTAATTGCGTTATTGAACATTTGGAAACTTAATTCTGATTTTGTGATAACATACAAAATCTCTGATATTGACGATATCAAATCGTTTAACCAAGGGGCATATTATGACCGCCAGACACATCTTGTTGATTGACGATGATGATGATCTAAGAGAAGCGCTGCAAGAACAACTCTCTTTATATGATGAATTTGAAATAGCGACAGTTGCCAGTGCAACCAAAGGTATCCAGGCGGCCCGTTCCGGGCATGTGGATTTATTGATCGTAGATGTCGGTCTGCCGGATATGGATGGACGCGAAGCGGTCAAGATTATCCGCAAGAACGGTGTAAAAGCACCGATTATCATGTTGACGGGCCACGATACCGATTCAGATACCATATTGGGACTGGAAGCTGGTGCGAATGATTATGTTACCAAGCCATTTCGTTTTGCGGTTTTGCTGGCGCGTATTCGAGCGCAATTGCGAACCCATGAACAAAGTGAAGATGCGGTATTTACGATTGGTCAATATACCTTCAAGCCGGCACAGAAAATCCTGTTTGAGGAAGATGGGGGAAAAGTTCGCCTTACTGAAAAAGAAACCGCAATTATGAAATATCTGTATCGCGCCGAACAGAAAATTGTTGGTCGTGATGAATTGCTGGAACAGGTCTGGGGTTACAATTCCGGTGTTACCACGCATACGCTGGAAACCCATATTTATCGTCTGCGGCAAAAAATAGAACGAAATCCATCCAATGCCCGAATGCTGGTAACCGAGAGCGGTGGTTATAAACTGGTCCCGTAAAACATCGTGATTTTCTGGTAAATATCCGGAAAGTAATCTATGAACAATTTGTCGGTATTTGTCATTTCAATCGGTGTAACCGGAAATGGCAATAACGCAATATTGATGGATAGGCTTTCATGTTTTGATTGTCAGTCAACAAAATTTGTTTATCGGTCGGGAATCATTTATTAGAATTACAGATCGGGGAAACCAATTGAATTTTGATATCATGTTAATTGTGGACACTATCAATGTCTCTTGATGATGACATTAATATATTGTCACAAACCAGTTTTTTTGAAGGTATTAATGCCGAACAGTTGCGATTGCTGGCATTTGGCGCCGATGCGGAAAATCTGAATGCGGGTGAACAACTGTTTGTAAAGGATGCCCAATCCGATTGCGGGTATGTGGTTGTCAGTGGCCTGATCGATTTAACCCTTAATGACAATGGTACCGACGAAATAGTGGGCAGTGTAGAGCCAGGCGGTCTGGTGGGCGAACTGGCACTGATTACAGATAATAATCGTGCCACCAATGCCGTGGCCCGCAGAGATACCAAATTACTGCGGATCCCTAGAGTACTGTTTATGCGCATGCTGGATAAGTATCCGGAGACCGCCTATGATCTTCATCACAAAATTTTAAGATCGGTGCGTGCCACAATATTGCAACTTGAAAAAATTCAGGGTGAGTTTGAATCGAAATATCTCGAGGAAGACTAGCGACATTGTGTTGCACATAGACACTCCGGAATAAACATTGAAATTTCAGCAGATTTGTTTTTGCGGCACAGCATTGGTCAGGCTTTAGATTTAATCAGGCTTGAATTTTCCCATTCCGGTTATTGCCAGTGGATTGCTGGACAGGGCCAATTGATCCGGCTGGTCAATGGTCGGACGGTCTGTCAGGCTGTTGAACAAATCAATAAACAGTGAATTGTCGCGATAAGTATGAATGATAATAATTCGGGTAGCGGGCGAATCAGGCCATTTTTCCAACCAAGAATAAGGTGTGATGGTTGACTTTACCACCTGGATAATCATCGGCCGGGAAGGGTCCCGGGTTGTCAATACCAGTCCCTTGATGCGTAGCAGTTTGTCGGCATGACGGGTTATAACGATATCGAAGAAAAGTGATATCACATCAAGTGATAAAGGCGCTGCCGCAGTCAGCGTACATGTTTTGTAGGGGCTAGTATTATGGGCAGGAACCGATTTGATAATAGGAAGATCATTAATATAGCTGTCACTTTCAATAATATCTTGCCATTGTAAGGGGGAAAGTGGTGATGGATATATTTTTGATTGGGGGCTGATCATCTCCACTTCAGTTAACAGATGTGCCAACTCGGCTGCCTTGGTTGCCTTTGGCAAAAGGTCGGTTTTGGCAATTACAACAACGTCGCTGATGGCCAGTTGGCTTTCTGCTTCGCTAAAATATAAATGACTGTCCTTCCACTCCA
>Ga0209344_10005507_pt1 | contig 10903 bp, 11 predicted proteins | sample Cruoilmetagenom6_FD_187293 | JGI IMG/M metagenome (GOLD analysis project Ga0209344, IMG submission 187293) | Oil polluted marine microbial communities from Coal Oil Point, Santa Barbara, California, USA - Santa Barbara Oil Seep Sample 6 (SPAdes)... | ecosystem: Environmental > Aquatic > Marine...
TATTTCAAATTAAAGACTTTAACAATGCAATACAGAATAGAAAAAGACACCATGGGCGAGGTAAAAGTACCTGCCGATAAACTTTGGGGCGCACAAACGGAGCGTTCATTTGAAAATTTTAAAATTGGCCCGCGTGCCTCCATGCCGATGGAAATAATATATGGTTTTGCATATTTGAAAAAAGCCGCAGCTTACACAAATTGTGAACTGGGCGTTCTTTCGGAAGAAAAAAGAGATTTAATCGCTAAAGTGTGCGATGAAATTTTGGAAGGAAAACACGATGATCAGTTTCCGTTGGTAATCTGGCAAACCGGAAGCGGCACCCAAAGCAACATGAACGTAAACGAAGTAATTGCAAACCGTGCCCACCAACTCGTCGGAAAAACAATCGGTGAAGGCGATAAAACGCTTCAACCGAATGATGATGTAAACAAAAGTCAATCTTCAAATGACACTTTCCCAACGGGAATGCACATTGCAGCCTATAAAAAATTGATTGAAACCACGCTTCCCGGCGTTGAGCAACTTCAAAAAACATTTGCGAAAAAATCTGAAGAATATAAAAATGTTGTGAAAATTGGCCGCACCCATTTTATGGATGCCACTCCCCTAACGCTTGGGCAGGAATTCAGCGGTTATGCAGCACAACTTAAGCACGGAATAAAAGCTTTAAAAAACACGTTGCCTCATTTGGCTGAACTCGCACTGGGCGGAACTGCCGTTGGAACAGGTTTAAATACTCCAAAAAATTACGACGTGAAAGTTGCGGAATACATTGCAAAATTCACAGACCTGCCTTTTGTAACTGCAAATAACAAATTTGAAGCGCTTGCAGCACACGATGCTTTTGTTGAAAGTCACGGGGCATTGAAACAATTGGCCGTTTCACTGAATAAAATTGCAAACGATGTGCGAATGCTTGCCAGTGGCCCACGAAGTGGAATTGGTGAAATCAACATTCCTGCAAACGAACCTGGTTCTTCGATTATGCCCGGAAAAGTAAATCCTACACAATGTGAAGCTTTGACGATGGTTTGTGCGCAAGTAATTGGAAACGATATGGCAATAGCCGTTGGTGGAATGCAGGGCCAATTTGAATTAAACGTTTTCAAACCAGTTATGGCCGCCAATTTCCTGCAATCTGCACAGTTGATTGGGGATGCCTGTGTCTCGTTCGATGTTCATTGCGCCCAGGGAATTGAACCAAATTATGAAGTAATCAAAAAACAATTAAACAACAGCTTGATGCTTGTAACAGCTCTAAACCCCAAAATTGGATATTACAAAGCCGCAGAAATCGCAAACACTGCCCATAAAAATGGAACTACCTTAAAAGAAGAAGCGGTAAATCTGGGCTATTTAACTGCGGAAGAATTTGATGAATGGGTTAAACCGGAAGATATGGTCTAATTGATTTACGATTATAGATTTACGATTTTAGATTTTAGATTTTTTTTACCACGAATTCACGAATATTGTAAATACTTATTCGTGAATTCGTTTTTTTTATTTAGGAAGATCTACCTTATTTTTCTTCTTCTTCCCATAAAACTTTTTATACCTAAAATAAGCCACAACACTCAAAATCAGTGCAAATAAGGTTATCCACCAAACAAAGGTGGGCGTGGCCGGCGCATCTCCACTTGCGTAGGAATGTAGGCCACTTAAGTAAAAATTCACTCCAAAATAAGTCATCATAATTGAAGCATAAGCAAACATCGCCAAAACATTAAATGTCCAACGGCCGCGAAGTCCTGGAACCAACCTTGCATGAATCACAAAAGCGTAAATCATAATACTGATAAGCGCCCAAGTTTCTTTTGGATCCCAGCCCCAATAGCGCCCCCAACTTTCATTGGCCCACTGGCCTCCCAGAAAGTTACCAATGGTGAGCAAGACCAAACCAACCGTGAGAGCCATTTCAGTAATAACGGCAAGTTCGCTGATATTGATTTCCATCTTTTTATAATTGCCCCTTGTGGTAAAAATCATAAGAAATAGGGATACCGCTGCCAAGATCATTCCCAAGGTAAAGGGACCGTAGCTCATTACAATTACGGCAACGTGAATCATCAACCAATAACTGTCCAATACAGGCTGTAAAGTAGAAATTGATGGATCTAACCAGTTTTCGTGCGCAACCCATAAAATAATTGCTCCTGCAAAAGCTGTGGCTGCGACGGTTAAATCACTTTTTCTTCCAAAAGCCAACCCGAAGAAAATAGTTGCCCAAGCTACATACACTACAGATTCGTACGCATCGCTCCAAGGTGCGTGCCCACTTACGTACCAGCGCAATGCCAAACCAAGCGTCATTAATGCAAATAAGATCCACATTATAACCTTGGAACCCTCTATAAGCGTACGAAGTATTTTTCGATCTTTGAACAGTTGTGCAACAATAAATGCCATCATTAAAATTCCGAATACTGCAAAATATTTATAAAGCCTGTTGAAAATATCGGCTTTGTTGTAAATAGTTTCCGCACGGAGTTTGTTTTCTGAAGGCATCACTTCTTCGCCATATTTTTTCTGAAAATTGGTTATACTTTCCAAAAATTCATTAGCCTGTGTATAATCGCCACTTTCGCGCGCTTTTTTCAGGCTGTCAAAGTATAGCGGCAAAATATTTTTGGCATACAATGAATCCATTCCCTTCAAATTGGCTTCACCCAACTCTGGGTAGGAAACCCATTTGTTTCCTTCATCATCAGGAATGGGAAAGATTTTCAGAATACTTCCGCTAAGGGCGGCATTCAAAAGTGAAAAGTTTTCGTGGGCGCGTATAAAATCTTTTTGAAATTGGTTTGGCGTATTGGTTCTTGTTGCGGCTTCCAAATAAGGTTCCAACTTATAATTTCCTCTTTCATCAAAAAGGTCGAGTAATGCAATATCCTTTTGGCCTTCGGGAACACCGGCTACATGGCGAATACTGTCATTGCCTCGTTTCAGTGCAATAAGTGGCACTTCAACCCAGAGTCGTGGAAATTCCGCCATCGAAATAAAAACCTGGTTTGCATCCAAACCCTCATAATTTTCATCTCTGCTTATTTTTCGCAAAAGCTCGCTTGCAAAAGTGTTGATGGGTTTCATCCTGCCGTTGTCCTGAATAATCAAATGGCCAAAAGCAGCGGCGTGCTCCTTGCTTACAGCATTTGCCGTTATCAATGAATCAATTTGTTCTTTGGGAGGAGGCGTATGTGCAGAAGGATTGTGTTGCTGGGCAATTCCCGAAAGCGAGAAAAGTAATACCATTACGGTTATCATACTTTTCTTTTTGTGCTTTATTCTTTTTAAAATTTCTTCCAATTTTCCAAAACGGCTATGTTTGCTGAAAAGAATGGCCATTAAACCGAAATAAAGTAAAAAATAACCAATATAGGTAATCCAGGTTCCCCACCAATCGTGGTTTACCGAGAGAATGGTTCCACCTTCGTCCGGATCAAAACCCGATTGAAAAAAGCGGTAGCCCTGATGATCCAAAACATTGTTCATAAAAATATCTGCATCAAAATGGGTTTTGTCTTCATTAATAACCGTGACTTTACTTTTGAAAGAAGAATACCCTTTTTCGGTACCGGGATATTTTTCGGCAATAAAATCATTTAGCGCTATACTGAAAGGAAGTTCAATTTCTTCAGAGCCATAACTTGTATAAACTTTTAAACCTGCAATTTCTGTTTCAACAGGGTTTGGGGCAGTCCCCTTTCCGCCGAGCAAGGAAACGGTTTTTGTTTCATCTCCCGAAGCTATTTCAAGAATTAGTGCATCTTGATTGCTGGGCTGATCTTCGGCAGCTTTTACAACTCCAAATTCTCCTTTGGTAACAGGTTCAGGAATTACAAATGAAATGCCACCCATTCGGTAAAGGGAACGAAGGTTAAAAGGTTGCACGCTGTCTGCAACCACTTTTCCTTGGGATTGGTCTGCCATTATCATATAATCTCCTTCAAAAGGGCTGGAAATAGTGTATGCTCCTTCTTCAGAATAGGTGATATTAATGGCTCCTTTGGTGGGTTCATTCACCGCAAACAGTATGTTGTGTATGTTTGAAACCTCCCCTACTTTTACCCAATGGTCATGGCGTTCGCCATCACCCGCCTCAACTATTTTTATATATTCCTCACCGTTCTCATTTGGAGTTAACCCATCTACGGCGCCGTTTATAAATTCTTTAAACCTAATTGTTACCGGCTGGTTATTGTAATCGGTTTCTATTTCAAAATCATTATTCAGCTTTTCTGACAGGCGCAGTTTTTTGGGGGTTAACTTTCGGCGTTGCGCCACGCCATCAATCATATAATTCCCGTCAATAAAAACATCAAGATATGTTTGTTCTGAAAGGATAGTATTTTCTGTTTGTCCTTCACGGATATGCATCACGCCCTCAAAACCAATATAACGCGTTACGAAAGCGCCAATAATTATTAGAATGAACGCCAAATGGAGCATTAACGAAGCCCACATTTTGCGCTTGTGAAGGTTGTAGCGAAAAATATTGCCGACAAAGTTGATTACGAAAAGCAACATTATTGCTTCAAACCACCAGGCATTGTATATAAGTTCACGTGTGTAGGGCGTTGGCGGACTTTGAGAATCAGCGTCCATAAAGGTTCCCGCGGCCATGGCTGCTGCAAAAACTATAAATAAAACGGCGGTTAAACGGGTAGAGAAAAGAACGGAAGCAATCTTTTTTTGCATTACAGGAAATTTTGGCGCAAAAATAAGGAATTGCGCCCATTTAGACTACTGAAATCTGTTAACTATTGTCGTTTTTTGAATCTGCTTTTCTGGCGTTGAAAATATTCAGATGTATGAAAGTTCCCATGTTTCGGGCACGGTTTTTTGCTACATTGGCTGTTTCGCCTTCAAAAAGTTCATCAATGGTTTCATGCCAAAGATTGATCCACGTTCCAAAGTGAAGTTCGTTAATGGTACCACCCACTTTTTTATCTACCTCAATGTGAACGTGCATAGGGTTTCCGAAGTATTTCCTTTTAAAGAAAAGATTCGTCTCCCAAAAATCGGTCAGCAATTCTAAGTGAGTTTCCCAATCGGTGATGATTCCATTAAAAATAGGCCCTAGAAGTGCGTCTTTTCTAATTTTTGAATAGAACGTTCTTACTAGCAAAGACACATCTTCTCGGGACTCTATTTTCTTTTTCATCTATAGCAAAGTTATCAAAATCAGCAGTAAGTTGGCAATTAGGCTCACTATAAGTAACCAAAAAGAAAATTTTCGGTTTGAACCCGCCAGCAGCGCTGCATTATATCCCATACATAAGGCCACACAGATAGTTAGCTCAACGCCCGAAACTATACCAGTACCCTGGGCCAAAACCGTCATAGCGGCAATAGAGCCAATACAACTGTTCAAAATAATGGTCAGCGGAATGTACATGTAAAAATCGTTCTCAAATTCTTTTTGCAAGGTTTTGATTGAAAGTGTTTTCATATTATAAATAGGGTTTTGAATTTTAAGGTGTAAATTTACAATGCGAAACAGGCCTTATTTTATGAGGCAAATCATAAAGAAATGATTCCTGAAAGTCTACTATTGAATTACAACGCAACCCTTGAAAACATTAATGCTTCGGAAATAATTCTTCACGAAAAGAAATGGGCGGATTTCTATTTTCAGATTAAGACCGGCGAGGTTAAAATGTTCAACCTTAACGAACAGGGAAAAGAATTTGTGCAAGGCATTTTTTATGATGGCGAAAGCTTTGGGGAACCACCATTACTGGGTGATTTTAAATATCCGGCCTCCGCTTCTGCAGTAAAACAAACGCAACTTTACAAATTGAGCAAAACAAAATTGTTTGAATTGCTTACCGAAAATCCGGAAATAAATTTAAAATTCACCAAAGCGCTTGCAAAACGGCTTTATTACAAGGCCACAATTTTGAAGGAAATTTCAGTACATCCTCCCGAACACCGTATTTTAACTCTAATAGATTTTTTAAAACGAAAATATGGCTCCGAAGGTCTTTTTCAAGTGGAATTGACCCGTCAACAAATTGCAGATTTAACAGGACAGCGCGTTGAAACTGTAATTCGTGCAATAAAACAACTCGAGCAGGACGGCGAGATAAAATTGATAAAACACAAAGTGTTTCGTTAGGAAACGCAAAAGGAGAAGTATAAAAAGATTAAAGAAAATACTAACTTCGCACTATGATAAAGGTGGTTTTTTTGGGCTTCGGAAATGTAAATAGCCATTTACTCAATGCTTTAATTAAAAATACTGAAGTTTCTGTGGTACAGGTTTTTAACAGAAATTATATTAAATTTATTTCACCTTATGAGCATATTCCGTTTACTGATGATATTTCAAAAATTGCGGAGGCAGATATTTATATAATCGGGATTCCCGATGACGCTATTGCCAGTTTTTCCGAATCTTTAATTTTTCAAAATAAATTAGTGGTGCACACTTCGGGCGGTGCTGAAATGGAAATCCTTTCACCAAAAAACCGACGCGGTATTTTTTATCCGCTGCAAACTTTTTCAAAACAGAGAAAAGTTGATTTTACTAACATCCCAATTTGCATAGAAGCTGAAAACCCCAACGATTTAAATTTACTGCGAAAGTTGGGTGATACAATTTCAGAAAACGTAGTTGAAATTTCTTCGCAAAAAAGGGCCAAGCTGCATCTTGCCGCTGTTTTTGTAAATAATTTCGTTAATCATTTATATGAAATTGGCTCCGAAATCTTAAAAGACGAAGATTTGCCGTTTGATTTGCTAAAACCGTTAATTTCTGAAACCGCCTCAAAAATAGAAACTCTTTCTCCCGAAGAAGCACAAACAGGACCCGCAAAACGAAATGACAAAAAAACCATTGAAAAACATTTACATTTGTTGGCAGACAGCCCCCATGCAAAACTCTACGAACTATTTACAGAGCAATTAAACCAGAAATATGGAAAAGAGCTATAAAGAATATTTAAAACACATTACCACTTTCATTTTTGATGTTGACGGCGTACTAACGGACGGCACAATTCAAGTAAATACACAGGGCGAAATGTTCCGTACCATGAATATTAAGGACGGCTATGGCCTTAAAACAGCTGTAGAACAAGGATATAATGTATGTGTAATTTCTGGCGGAACAAATGAAGGAGTGCGTGTGCGACTTCAAAATTTGGGGGTCAAGGATATTTTTTTGGGTGCGCACCATAAAACCAAAGTTTTGGAAGATTATTTAAAAAAGAACAATCTAAAACCTGAAAACACCCTGTATATGGGCGATGACCTACCCGACTTTGAAATTATGCATGAAGTTGGCCTTCCCACTTGTCCGCAAGATGCTGTGCCGGAAATTAAGGCAATTTCAAAATACGTTTCACACAAAAAAGGCGGCAGGGGCTGCGTTCGTGACGTAATAGAACAAGTCCTGAAAGTACAGGGAAAATGGAAGATTACAGAGGGCGTAAGCGCAAAATTTGATTAATCCACATATTAAAAACCATCCAATAAAACTTGAAATATTTACACCTCGTCCGTTACCAAAACTTGTTATTTATTGCATTAGTGCAGGTTTTTATAAAATATGGATTGCTTGAACCCTTAGGCGTGGTAACCACCTTAAGCACATTTGGTTTTTTGTTATTGGTAACCGCCACAGTTTGTATAGCAGCAGCCGGTAATATTATTAATGATATTTACGATGTGGAAATTGACAAAATCAACAAACCCAACAAAGTTTTAATAGGCAAAAAAATAGCCGACCGCAATGCAAATACGCTATTCATAATTTTAAATATGATTGGCGTGGGGATAGGTTTTTACCTTTCAAATGCTATAGGAAAGCCCGGATTTGCTGCACTTTTTATCGGTATTTCCGCACTGCTTTATATGTATGCTTCTTATTTAAAGGGAATGCTGCTTGTGGGAAATTTGCTGGTTTCTGCCTTGGTAGCAATGAGTTTATTAATTGTTGCGCTTTTTGATTTGTTTCCGGCAATCACTTTAGAAAACCAAGCCACGCAATCCATAGCTTTTAAAATTGTACTCCATTATGCGATTTTCGCCTTTTGTATAAATTTTATAAGAGAAATCGTAAAAGACCTACAAGATATAAATGGCGATAAAAAAGGCAATATGAATACTTTGCCAATAGCTTTGGGACGAAAAAGAACCGTTTCCGTAGTCTTCATTTTAGGTGTTTTTATGGTTTTGGGTATTGTATTTTATATGTATGAATATTTATATAATGAACAGATTTTACTGCTATACTTCCTTTTTGCCATTGTTGCGCCATTGCTTTATTTTTGCATAAAAGCTTGGGATGCCGAAACACAAAAACAATTTTCATTTCTCTCAAAGCTTTTAAAGATTATTATGTTTTTGGGAATCTGTTCAATCCCGCTATTTCAAATGCTAAAAACTTAATATGCTTCGTGAAAAATTAAAAAATTATTCCATAATCCTCGCTTCGGGTTCTCCGCGAAGGCAAGCATTTTTTAAGGAACTGGATTTGGATTTTTCCATTAATGTAAAAGAAGTTGCAGAAACATATTCTTCAGACTTAAAACACTTACAAATAACAGATTATCTTTCACAACTTAAAGCTTCGGTTTTTACTGATTTAAGCGAAAACGATATATTGATCACAAGCGACACTATTGTTTGGAAAGATGAAAAAGCTCTTGGAAAACCAAAGGATTTTGAAGAAGCCAAAACAATGCTTCTTAATTTAAGTGGGGAAATGCACGAGGTAATTACGTCAGTATGTTTTACTTCAAAAACTTTTCAAATAACCGTGAACGATGTTACCAAGGTTTGGTTCAAAACGCTTTCCGAAGAAGAAATAGAATATTATTTAAAAACCTACGAACCATTTGATAAAGCCGGAAGCTATGGTATTCAGGAATGGATTGGTTACATTGGTATTGAAAAAATTAAAGGTTGCTATTTCAACGTAATGGGGCTACCCACGCGACTTGTTTATAAAACGTTAACCGAGATTGCCAACCGTTGAATTTGTGGTATTTTTGGGAAAATTACTTTAAGCAATGTTTGTTTCTAAATTTCCATTATTTTTCATTGCAGCCCTTCTTTTAAATGGCTGCATTTCTTCCGAAGAAAAAGATGATCCCATAAAAATTACAATTGAGAAAAAAGATCCAAAAACTGCTCCATCCAGAAAAATCTCAACGGAATTTAAGGAATATTGGTACAGCGGAATGGCGGAAATAACTTCGTACAGCCTATTGCAGGAGCGCTACGGGGAAATTCGCGAAGGTACCGCCGTTAATATTTTTGTGACCGAAGATTTTTTGCCGGATGAACAGGTAAAAGCGAACAATGCTTCCCAGGAAAATGTTTCGGTGATGAAGTTGAACCAAATGAAAAAATTCAATACCGGCATTTATCCTTATTCGGTTATGACAAGTACGTTCAGCCCGATTGCTGAAAAAGAACATCCACTGAAGATTACAAATAGCGTGCAGGAATGGTGCGGTCAGGTTTATATGCAGCTCAACAGTCGAGAGGATTTTGAAATAGAAAGCCACTCATACTTTGAAGGTGAAGCAGACCAAAAAATTGCACTACAGAAAACTTATTTGGAAAATGAACTCTGGAACCTAATTCGCATTAACCCAGAAGAGCTGCCTACGGGAGACGTGATGGTTATTCCGGCTTTTGAATATTTGCGGCTTCGCCATAAAAAAATAAAGCAACACAATGCTTACGCCAGTTTGAAACAGGGCGATTCCATAACTATTTACACCTTAAATTATCCTGAATTGCAGCGGCAACTCATGCTTTTTTTCAACAGTACTTTTCCGTATGAAATTGAAAAGTGGGAAGAAATAAATGCCGCAGCACAAAACGATACGCTTCGGTTAAAAACCACAGCTATAAAAATAAAAAGAATTAAAAGCGACTATTGGACCAAAAATACCAACGCCGACCTAAATCTGCGCGATACGCTTCAACTGAAATAAATAAAATGAATATCCAAGAACACTCCCTACAACTTATAGAATCTGTAGTTTTAATTGTGGTGATTCTCTTTTTAAGGATGATGCTTAAAAGAACCGTACGCAATTTCGCCAAAAAAATAGAACGTTTGGAACACCGTACAGGCCTAATAATGAAGCATGTGGATTTTGCTGCTTTTTTTCTATTAATTTTGGGATTCATTTTAATTTGGGGAGTGGATTTTAGAAATCTGGGGCTGGTAATGTCGTCGGTGTTTGCTGTTATCGGAATTGCCTTTTTTGCGCAATGGTCCATTTTGAGCAATGTTACTAGCGGTGTTATTATGTTCTTCACCTTTCCCTACAAAATTGGCGACTATATAAAAATACACGATAAGGAAATGCCTTGCGAAGGCATTATTGAAGACATAAAAACATTTCATATTATTCTGCATACAAAAGATGATGAAATTGTCACCTATCCCAACAGTATGATGCTCCAAAAAGGGGTGAGCATTGTAAAGGCGGAAACTTTTTACGAACAGCAACACGAACTCGACAAAAATAAGGAAGGTCTGCCACACGAATAATTTTCACAAATAAGTATCTTTGAAGGGTTTTGAATAAATCAGCACTTAAATTTTATGCATAAACCGATTTTCTTCCGAATTCTATTTTTATTTTTTACGATAGTTGCTTTTGCTCAAGCTCCCAAAAAACCTACCGCTTCCGAAATATACCACGACCTTCAAAAATTAAATTTTGTAGGTTCTGCATTATATATTGCCGCACATCCCGATGATGAAAATACGCGGCTCATCTCCTATTTGGTGAACGACGTGCACGCAAATACGGCCTATCTTTCCATTACACGGGGAGATGGTGGCCAGAATTTAGTGGGACCGGAACTTCGCGAACTTTTGGGCGTAATTAGAACACAGGAACTTGTGGCAGCTAGGAAAACCGAT
>Ga0209344_10005509_pt1 | contig 10901 bp, 12 predicted proteins | sample Cruoilmetagenom6_FD_187293 | JGI IMG/M metagenome (GOLD analysis project Ga0209344, IMG submission 187293) | Oil polluted marine microbial communities from Coal Oil Point, Santa Barbara, California, USA - Santa Barbara Oil Seep Sample 6 (SPAdes)... | ecosystem: Environmental > Aquatic > Marine...
CGACAGCGAAAATGCCGATATGCTGTGCTATTTGATTGAAATGGCCTACATTGAGGCTGGCGATGTGCTGGCTGGGCAGCGCCCTTTACGGACTGTCGAACGCTAGCGATACCATGCCGCCGGGGTGGCGATGCAACCGGCCGGCAAGATCCAGTTCCAGCAATACCAGATAGACTGTCGCCGGATCGACGCCGGTATGGGCGATGATGTCGTCGATTTCTGCGGGTGAGGGGCCCAGCGCCTCGATGATCCGCGCCCGGTCGTTTTCCGCAGGTTCGGAGGCTGGTAGGGCGTCGTCATCACCCGTTTCTTCCAGGATCGGGTCATCGCGGGAAATCAGCTGGCTCGACGGCGCCAGTGCATCAATCACGTCGCGGCTTTCGGTGGTTACGATTGCCCCGTCCTTGAGCAGACCGTTGGTGCCCGCCGCGCGTGGGTCCAGCGGAGAGCCGGGAACGGCAAACACCAGTCGGCCAAAATCGGCCGCCCGCCGTGCAGTGATCAACGAACCGGAGCGCTGCGCTGCCTCGATCACCACCAGCCCCAGGCCGATGCCGGCAATCAGCCGGTTGCGGCGCGGGAAATCCCGCGCCCGTGGCTCCCAGCCCATCGGCATCTCGCTCAGCGCCAACCCCTTGCCCGAACAGATCTCGTTATACAGTTCCAGGTTTTCGGGCGGGTAAGGCTGGTCCAGCCCGCCGGCCATGGCGGCGATGGTGCCCTGATCCAGGCTGGCGCGATGGGCGGCGGCGTCGATGCCGCGGGCCATTCCTGAGACAATTACGTAGCCCGCAACCCCCAGTTCGCGCGCCATTCGCGCCGCCATCTTGGCGCCCGATACCGAGGCATTGCGGGCGCCGACGATGCCGACGCTTGTCTGCGTCGCCAGCGTCAGATCGCCGATCGCCGAAATCAGCGGCGGTGCGCCGTCGATGCGCCTGAGTGCGGGTGGGTAGTCGGGCTCGCCGATGCCGATGAGTTGCGCGCCGAAGCGCTGCGTAGCCGCCAGTTCGCGCTCGGCATCGTCTATGCTTGCCACCCGGATGCTGCGCGCCGCACCGCCGCGCCGCGACAATTCCGGCAATTGCTCGATGGCGGTCTCGGCAGAACCAAAATGATTGATCAGGTCACGAAAGGTCGCCCGGCCGACATTGTCGGAGCGGATCAGCCGCAGCCAGGAGAGCCGTTGGCGGTCGGAGAGGACGACACCGCGTCGTCCTTCGCCGCCCGCAGGCATCAGCCCTTGTCCCCGATCCGGCTTTCGGTTCCTGCCAGCAGCCGGCGGATGTTTGCGTGGTGCTTCAGGATGGTGATGAGCGACATCACCACGAACAGAGAGCCGATGTCCGGCCTCCCATAAAGATAAAGTGCAATCGGCACCGCCACCGCCGCTGCAAGCGCGGCCAGCGAGGAATAGCGAAACAGCTTTGCCATGCCGAACCAGATAACTGCGAACACAATTACCACCATCGGTGCCAGCCCGAGCAGCACGCCGAGATAGGTGGCCACGCCCTTGCCGCCCTTGAATTTCAGCCAGACCGGATAGAGGTGCCCCAAGAACGCGCCGAGGCCGGCAATCAGCGCCGCCTCCAGCCCGATTGCCTCGCGGGCGACGACAACCGCCACCGTGCCCTTGAGCATATCGGCAAGCAGGGTCGCGGCCGCCAGCTTCTTGTTGCCGGTGCGCAGAACATTGGTGGCGCCGATATTGCCCGAGCCGATCTTGCGCACGTCGCCAAGTCCGGCCATGCGGGTCAATATCAGGCCAAACGGGATCGAGCCGCAGAGATAGCCAAACAGCAAAGAGCCGAGCATCACCGAAGCGGGAAGGGACCAACTGACCAGTTCAGGCACGGTGCGATGTCTCCTGCGTTGCTGCGCAATCTGCCGCCGTACGGGCGTGGATCAGGCACTGTGAACTGTGGCACCTGCAACCAGTGTTTGCAACACCTTGCCGGTGAACCGGGCATCCTCAAAGGCACTGTTCTTGGACCTGGAAACGATCTCGTCCTTGCTCAGCACCCATGGATATTCAGGGTCGATCAGGGCGATGTCGGCGCGTGCGCCCACCTTCAGCGTTCCGGCGTCGAGGCCGAGGATCTGCGCCGGACGGGTCGACAGCGCATCAATCAGCCGCATCAGCGAAACGTCGCCGGAATGGTAAAGCCTGAGCGCTGCCGCCAGCAGTGTTTCCAGCCCGATCGCGCCGTTCTCTGCATCGGCAAATGGCAGCCGCTTGGTGTCGACGTCCTGCGGGTCATGCGCCGAGACGATGATGTCGATGGTCTCGTCGGCAATTGCGGCGACCATGGCACGGCGATCGTCTTCGGTCCTGAGCGGCGGCGACAGCCGGAAGAAGGTGCGGTATTCGCCGATATCGGTCTCGTTAAGGGTCAGGTGGTTGATGGAAATTCCTGCGGTGACCGGCAGCCCGCGCGCTTTGGCGGTGCGGATCACGTCTGCGGATTCAGGCACCGAGATGCTCATCGCGTGGTAACGTGCCTTCGTCAGCGCGGCCAGCCGCAGATCGCGCTCGAGCGGAATGATCTCGGCTTCGCGCGGAATTCCCGGCAGACCCAGCCAACTGGCAAACAGGCCCTCGTTCATCACCCCGGTAGCGATCAGTTGCCGGTCCTGGGTGGCGACGGCTACCACGGCGCCGAAATCGCGCGCATAGGTCATCGCCCGGCGCATCACTGCTGGATTGTCGACCGTGTGCCGGCCATTGCTGAGCATTACCGCACCGGCTTCCAGCAACAGTCCGAATTCGGTCATCTCCTCGCCCCTGATCCCCTTGGTCAGGGCCGCGGCCGGATAGACCCGGATGACGGCTTCGTCGCGCGCCAGCCTTTGCACGTAATCCACCAGCGCCACATCGTCGATCACCGGATCGGTATCCGGCATCATGACGATCGATGTGACGCCGCCGCAGGCTGCCGCGCGGCTTGCCGAGGCAATGGTCTCGCGGTGCTCGGCGCCGGGTTCGCCGATATGCACGCAGGCGTCGACCAGGCCGGGAACGGCAATCAGCCCGGAACAATCCTCGATCTCGGCACCGGCCGGCACGGCAAAACCGGTTGCCGCAGCGCCAATGGCGGCAATCCTGCCGTCGATGATGACGATATCGCCGGTTTCGTCCATCTGCGTTGACGGATCGATGATCCGCACATTGGCGAGTACCCGCGGCTTCATCGCGCCAACTCCCCTTCGAGCATCAGTGTTTCCATCACCGCCATGCGCACCGCCACGCCCATCTCGACCTGTTGCTCGATCACGCTTTGCGGCCCGTCGGCAATGTCGGAGGCGATCTCGACACCGCGGTTCATCGGGCCGGGATGCATCACCAGCGCGTCTTCCCTGGCCAGTTTCAGTTTTTCGGCATCAAGCCCGAAATAGCGGAAATACTCGCGCACCGATGGCACGAAGGAACCGGCCATGCGCTCGCGCTGCAGCCGCAGCATCATCACCACATCGGCATCCCTGAGCCCGTCTTCCATCCGGTGGAATACCTCGACGCCCATGTCGGCGATGCCCGCGGGCAGCAGCGTCGAAGGGGCGATCACCCGCACCCGCGCGCCCATCGCGTTGAGCAACAGAATGTTGGAGCGGGCAACGCGCGAATGCAGCACGTCACCGCAGATGGCAACGATCAGCCGACCGACCTTGCCCTTGGCGCGGCGAATGGTCAGCGCGTCCAGAAGCGCCTGGGTCGGGTGCTCATGGGCGCCGTCACCGGCATTGATCACCGGGCAGCCGACCTTTTGTGCAAGCAGCGCCACTGCGCCGGCCGATGAATGCCGCACCACCAGCACGTCGGGCCGCATGGCGTTGAGCGTCATCGCCGTATCGACCAGGGTTTCGCCCTTCTTGACACTGGAATTGGCCACCGACATGTTCATCACGTCCGCACCCAGCCGTTTGCCGGCGAGTTCGAACGAAGCCTGGGTCCGCGTCGAGTTTTCGAAAAACAGGTTGATCTGGGTCAGCCCGCGCAGGGTCGAGGTCTTTTTTTCGCGCTGTCGCGAGAGTTTGACGGCCTCGTCGGAGCGGTCGAGCAAATAATGGATGTCCTGCTCCGAGAGCTGCATGATACCCAGCAGGTGACGGTGCGGAAATGACATCGGGTGTCCTGTGATCTAGAATTTGCAGTGTTCATAGAAGGGTTCTCGCACGGGGGCAAGGATGCGCTGGCGGAAAACGCTGATGTCCCCATGCAATACGTAACGAATCCCTGTAAGCGAGGTGCGATGAGCCCGACCCAACCTTCAGGCCACCAGGCCGACAATCAGAGCCCGCCGTTTTCGGGGCACAACGCGTTTCGTTCCGATCCCCTGCTCAAGGATATCGCCAGCGACATGCCGCGTGCGCTGCGCGACGATTTCGAGCCCACCGGCAAGTTCGTGGCCTCTGCTGAAGCCCAGGATCTCGCCCGAATTGCCAACCGCGCGGTGCCGGAACTGAGAACCCATGACGGTTTCGGCAACCGCATCGACCAGGTGGATTTCCATCCCAGCTGGCATGCGCTGATGCGTCGTGGTGTCTCGATCGGCTTGCAGGGCTCGGTCTGGGAGGGAAAGCGCGAGGAAGCAGGCTTTGCCCACCAGGCCCGCGCTATCCGCTTCTATCTTACCGCCGGGCTCGAATGCGGCCACCTGTGCCCGCTGACCATGACCAACGCCTCGATCGCCGCCATCATGGCCTCGCCGCGCATTGAAAAAAGCTGGGCGCCGCTGGTGGTCTCGCGCCGTTATGATTCCAGCAATCGTCCGGCGATGCAAAAATCCGGCGTCACCATCGGCATGGGCATGACCGAAAAACAGGGCGGCACCGATGTCCGCGCCAATGAAAGCGTTGCCGTGCGTGCTGGCGAGGGGGTCTACAGGCTGGAAGGCCACAAATGGTTCATGTCGGCGCCGATGTCGGACGCATTCGTGATGCTGGCCAAGACCGGCGATGCGCTGAGCTGTTTTCTGGTGCCGCGCATTCTCGAAGACGGCAACCTCAACGGCCTGCGGCTGCAACGGCTCAAGGACAAGCTCGGCAACCGCTCGAATGCCTCCTCGGAAGTCGAGTTTTCCGACACCTACGGGTTCCTGCTCGGCGGCGAAGGCGAGGGCATCCGCACCATTTTGGACATGGTCACCCTGACCAGGCTCGATTGTGCGCTTGCTTCCGCCGGCATGATGCGCGCGAGCCTTGCCGAGGCGGTGCATCACTGCCGTCACCGCCGGGTGTTTGGCGAGTTGCTGATCAATCAACCGCTGATGATCCGGGTTCTGGCCGATCTGGCGCTCGATGTCGCCGCCGCCACTGCACTGTCACTGCGGCTTGCCCGCTCCTTTGACAACGCCCGCGACAAGCCCGCCGAAGCCGCCATTGCCCGGCTGATGACGCCGGTGATCAAGTACTGGGTCTGCAAGATCGCGCCATCGATCATCTATGAAGTGATGGAATGCATGGGCGGCAACGGCTATGTCGAGGAGCGTGCCGCTGCCCGCCATTACCGCGAAGCGCCGGTCAACGCGATCTGGGAAGGCTCGGGCAATGTCATGGCGCTTGATGTGCTCAGGGTGCTGACCCGTGGCCGCGAACTTTGCGATGTGGCGCTGCAAAGCATCAACGACGATCTTGGCGCGGCCGGCCCCCGCACGGTCGATGTGCTCAGGGCCTGCATGGCGGTTGCCGAACGCGACGAGGGCGCGAGCCGGATGCTGACCGAGCAACTGGCGCTGGCTGCTGCTGCTGCCGAGCTCACCCGTCTTGGCGCCGGCCATGTCGCCGAAGCCTTTGTCGAAACCCGGTTGGGCGGCGCCTGGCGCTCGACCTATGGTATGCTTGACGCCCGCTTTGATGCGCGCCAGATCGTCGACATGCTGTATCCGCCGGCGAGCTGAATTTATCCAGCCAACTGGCCGGCAACCCACAGTACGGCGGGAATGGTCAGGAACGAGGCGATGGTCTGCAGCATTGCGACCGCCGCATAGAGCGGTGCGTCACCCCCCATCTGCCGCGCCAGCACAAAGCCGTTCATTGCCGTCGGCACCGCTGCGCACAGTGCCAGGATGATCAGCGTCTCGCCGCCAAGCCCGAAGCCGAGCGCCAGCCCGATCATGATCACCGGAAACACCAACAGCTTGAGAACCACCGGCAGTATCAGTGCCGGGGTAGGGCGCAAGGCGTCGGTGACCATCAATCCGGCGCCGATCATGACCAGGCCAAGCCCCAGCGCCGACCGGGCGACAAGGTCGATGGCCTGTTCCATCGGTGGGTAGATGCCAAATGGCAGTGCGCCAACCAGGATCCCGCCGAGACAGCCGAGAATCAGCGGGTTGCCGATGATCCGCCGGGCCAGCGAACCGAAGCTGCGGGTGCCGGTCCCGAACCACACCATCATTGCCACATTGATCAGGTTGAGCGGGATGACGATCACCGCCATGACCAGCGCGACTAGCGCCAAACCTTCGACGCCCGCGAGCTTCTCGGCAATCGCCAGCGCGATGAACCCGTTCCAGCGCGACGAGGTCTGGAACACCGAGCTGTAGCTGGCATCCGAGATGCCCTGGGCCCGGGCGAGGGGATAGACCGCCAGCAACAGGGCAATCATCACCATGACCGCGATCAGCGATACCATCGCCACCGTGCCCAATTCGAAGCTGCTGTAATCGGCCTGCGCCAGCGTCAGGAATAAAAGCGCGGGAAACAGCACGTAATAGCCGAGTGTTTCCAGCCCCGGCCAGACGCTTTGATCGATAAAGGGTGCGCGTTTGAGCGCCACGCCTAGCAGCACGATCAGGAAGATCGGCAGGATGCTTTCGAATATCGGGATCATGGGCTGTTCCTGTTGGAAAGGGGCCCGTCATAAGCGGGCGGTTTCCACAGGGCAATGCCATCCGTTAACCTTAACAAATGGTTTACATTGCGCCTGCGGAACCCGAAGTCCATGGTTGGAGTTAATGATATGTCTCTCGTGATTGGTAACGGACCTGTTATGACGCCGAGCCGCCTGTTTTATGCCGCCATGATGATATTTTGGGTTTGCTTCCTGTCGTTGCTGGCCCTGGTGGTGACCTATGCGCCGCAGGGTGGGGTACATCTGGCAGGACTGAAACTGTTTTCCAACACCGGATTGATTGATTCCCTGCTGACGGCGATGAAGGCGATCGGCATTCAGCCAACCGCGCAGAGCATGATATTCGGCCTTCTCGGCGGCCTCAATCTTGCTGCAGCCGGCCTGATTCTGTTTGCCACAATGTTCCGGGTGCTCGGTGAAGAGGCCGAGCAGCGCGATGCGCGGCCATTGGCCGAAGGAGCGGCGATGTGCGCCGCTGCGGCGGCAGCGGTTACTATGGTTTTGGGCTTTGCCGGCGGCCAGGCAGGGACCCTGTTGCTGCTTGAGATCGCAGCCCTTGGCGGGCTTCTGCTGATCGTTCTCTCGCTCACCTCTATTCCTGTCGCCAGCGATCCTGCAGCCGACGATACAGCCTTGCTTGAGGACGTCATTGCAGATCATGCCGCCAGCCATGCGGCCTTCAGCGCCCAGTTAGCCACGCTTTCACGTCGGGAGCAGGCGACATGAAGATATTCCTCATTCTTTGGGCTGCCCCCATCGTCCTGCTCGGCGGCTGGTATGGACTGTCCTACTACGATCTCAATTTCGGGTTTCGAATTCTGACCCGCGATCTGCACGATCTGGTGTTCGTGATCTACGGCAATCTTCTCGGCATGCCGCCCGAATCGATCCCACCATTGGTGCTCAAGGCAATTGTCTTCGATACGTTTCTGGTGCTGGGCTTCGTTGTGCTTAAGCGTCGGCGCAAGCAGATCTGGTCGGCGATCCAGCACTATTTCGGCTGGGACAAGGGCGAGGAAATGGTCCGGGAGTCCAAGACCGTGCCCGAGATCAATTATTCAAACATCCCCTGAGTGGGACTGAGCCGCAGCACGTAAACCCGTCAACCTGTCGAGTGCGCCCTGCAGGATGAAGCTGGCAGCGGCCGAATCGATCCGTTCCTTGCGCTTCTTGCGCGATACATCCATTTCGATCAGTGCCCGCTCGGCAGCCACCGTCGACAGCCTCTCGTCCCAGAACACGAAGGGCAGGTCGGATTTTTCCGCCATGTTTCGCACGAACGCGCGGGTCGCCTGCACTCGCGGGCCTTCGCTGCCGTCCATGTTGACCGGCAGGCCGATCACCGCAGCCCCAACCCGATCGCGTTCAAACGCCGCCAGCATCGCCACGGCGTCGAGCGTGAATTTCTTGCGCTTGATCATCGGTCGTGGCGACGCCAGCCTGAGCGACAGATCCGAGACCGCCAATCCGATGGTTACAGTCCCCAAGTCGATCCCTGCAATGGTCTGACCCGGCTGGATGCACCCGGCGAGTTCCTCTATCTCGATAACCGCCATGTCTTGCACTCCGCCTTTGCGCCAGCGGCGACGCCGCGTTAGATATGAGAAAATCCGGTTTAACGAACAAAACCGACAAATACGAGGAGATATCCAATGAAGATCACCTGGCTCGGCCATTCGGCATTCCGACTTGAAACCGCCAAGGCGACGATCCTGATCGATCCGTTTTTGACTGGCAATCCGGGCTTTGAAGGCAATGACAGGAAAGACGCGGTCAAGGGTGTCACCCACATCCTGCTTACCCACGGCCATGGCGATCATGTAGGCGACGCCGCCGAGATTGCAAAGCAGACCGGCGCCACCATTCTCGCCAACGCCGACCTGGCGGCATGGATTGGCCATCACCATGGGCTTGAGAAGATCGAAGCCGGCAATACCGGTGGCACCGTTCCGCTCGGCAGTTTCTCCGCCACCTTCGTCAATGCGCTGCATTCCTCCGCCCAGATCACTTCCGATGGCGTGTCGCACTCGCTCGGCAACGCCAACGGCTTGATGCTGCATTTTGATGATGAACCGTCGCTGCTGCACATGGGCGATACCGACATCTTTTCCGACATGGCGCTGATCAACGAGTTGCACCGTCCGGAAATCGGCATTGTGCCGATCGGCGACCGCTTCACCATGGGCGGCGCGGTGGCGGCGCTGGCCTGCCGCCGGTTTTTCTCCTTCGCCAAAGTGCTGCCTTGTCATTATGGCTCGTTTCCGTTTCTCGACCAGACAGCGGATGGGTTTCTCGAAGCAATGGAAGACGACGCCGCCAGCGTCGCCGTGCCGAAATCCGGCGGCTTAATCGAGGTCTGACCGTGAGGTTCGACAAATCGGCGTTGCGCAGTTGCGCCGCCTGCCAGCCACCGTTATAGCGGGGCCACCCGTTCACACGACCCGATGAGGACCTGATGTCCGTAGATTTAGCCACCGTCAAACGTGTCGCGCACCTGGCCCGCATTGCGGTGACCGATGAGGAAGCCAGCCGCATGGAAGGCGAACTCAACGTCATCCTCGGCTTTGTCGAGCAGTTGTCGGAAGTTGACGTCGACGGCGTCGAGCCGATGACCTCGGTAATGCCGATGGCGATGAAGAAGCGCGAGGATGTCGTCACCGATGGCTCCAAGGCTGACGACATCGTTGCCAATGCGCCCGAAACCACCGACAATTTCTTCGTGGTGCCGAAGGTGGTCGAGTAAGCCCATGTCGGTCTCGGTCGCAGTTTGCAGCCGCGCCACCGCCGTCCGGCTCTGTGAAAATCATGGCGTCATCATGTGTGGTGCCGTGTTCGATAATCCTGATTCCGGCTATTCCCGGTTCTTTGAAAAGAAGTTGTCCGCATGACCGACCTGACCCGTCTGACCATCGCCGAAGCCCGAGACGAAATGGGCAAGGGCGGCTTTTCCAGCCTCGAGCTGACCGACGCCTATCTCGGAGCCATCGAGGCCGCCAATCCGGCGATCAATGCCTATGTGAAGGTCACCGCCGACAAGGCCCGTGACATGGCCAAGGCCTCTGATGCCCGCCGCGCCGACGGCAAGGCCGGCGCGCTGGAAGGCATTCCGCTTGGCATCAAGGATCTCTACGCCACAGAAGGCGTGCACACGCAGGCCTGCAGCCACGTGCTTGATGGTTTTGAGCCGCGCTATGAGTCCACCGTCACCGCCAATCTCTGGGCTGACGGCGCGGTCATGCTCGGCAAGCTCAATATGGACGAATTCGCGATGGGCTCGTCCAATGAAAGCTCCTATTACGGCCCGGTGATCAACCCCTGGCGCGCGGAAGGCTCCAACGCCAATCTGGTGCCGGGCGGTTCCTCGGGCGGCTCAGCCGCAGCGGTTGCGGCACTGCTGTGCGCTGGTGCTACCGCCACCGACACCGGTGGCTCGATCCGCCAGCCCGCGGCGTTTACCGGCACCGTCGGCATCAAGCCCACCTATGGCCGCTGCTCGCGCTGGGGCATTGCTGCCTTCGCTTCTTCGCTCGATCAGGCCGGCCCGATCGCCCGCGACGTGCGCGATGCGGCGATCATGCTCAAGTCGATGGCATCGGTCGATGACAAGGACACCACCTCGATGGACATGCCGGTGCCCGATTACGAGGCCGCGCTCGGCGGTTCGGTCAAGGGTCTGAAGATCGGAATCCCGCGCGAATACCGTATCGACGGCATGCCCGCGGAAATCGATGCGCTGTGGCAGCAGGGCATAGCCTGGCTCAAGGATGCAGGCGCCGAGATCGTCGACATCGAGCTGCCGCACACCAAATATGCGCTGCCCGCCTATTACATCGTCGCACCCGCCGAAGCCTCGTCGAACCTCGCCCGTTACGATGGTGTCCGCTACGGCCTGCGTGTACCCGGCAAGGACATTGCCGAGATGTATGAAAAGACCCGTGCCGCCGGTTTCGGCCAGGAGGTCAAGCGCCGCATCATGATCGGCACTTACGTGCTTTCGGCCGGCTACTACGACGCCTATTACCTGCGTGCCCAGAAGGTCCGCACACTGATC